>Ga0182004_10001146_pt1 | contig 18787 bp, 15 predicted proteins | sample Sormic07211540_1_FD_120479 | JGI IMG/M metagenome (GOLD analysis project Ga0182004, IMG submission 120479) | Endophyte microbial communities from Sorghum bicolor roots, Mead, Nebraska, USA - 072115-40_1 MetaG | ecosystem: Host-associated > Plants > Roots > Unclassified | place: USA: Nebraska...
AACTAGTGGTTACCAAGACCCGATGACCATCGAAGTAATGCTTCAGCTTCCTTAAAGTTATTAAGATGGTGTAGATGAGCTTTTATATCTGAGGGTACCTGGTCTTGGACTCATTTAAGACTTCGCTTATGAAGTAAACGGGTCTCCGGACTTTGTATACGTGGCCTGGCTCGTCCCGCTCGACCACCATTGCCGTGGGGACAACCCTATCGGTTGCTGCTATGTAAAGGAGCAGGTCCTCGTTGGGTTGAGGTGCTGTGAGAACGGGTGGTGAGGTGAGGAGTCCTCGTTGGGTTGAGGTGCTGTGAGAACGGGTGGTGAGGTGAGGAAAGTTTTGAGCTGGGTGAACACAGCGTCAGCTTCCTCTGTCCAGGAGAATCTTTCTGACGCCTTTAGGAGTTTGAAGAAGGGGAGGCCTTTTTCTCCCAGTCTAGAGATAAAACGGCTATGAGCAGCCATACAACCGGTGAGCTTTTGAATGTCCTTGACGTTCTTGGGTGGTCGCATGTCGAGCACTGCCTTTATTTTTGAGGATTCGGTCGTATGCCGTCACAGCTAACGATGTTGCCGAGTAGTAGTCCAGAGGGGACCCTGAAGATACACTTTTCGGGGTTAAGGTTCCACTTGTATTTATTTAGTGCCTTAAAGGTTTGATCTAGGTTGTCGATTAGAGTGCTCACGTCCCTTGTTTTGACGACAACATCATCTACGTAAGCCTTGACGAGGTCGTCACGAATCTCGTCGTGGAGGCATTGCTGAAGGGCCTGTTGATAAGTAGCCCCAGCATTTTTGAGTCCAAAGGACATTGTCGTGTAGCAATACGCACCGAAAGGGGTGATAAAAGATGTTTTGATCTGGTCGTCTTCCTTTAGTGAGATCCGGTGATAACCAGAGTAACAATCTAGAAAGGAGAGGAGTTCGTACCCGGCCGTTGAGTCGACCACCTCGTCGATGCGAGGGAGACCAAAAGGATCTTTTGAACAGTGTTTATTGAGATTAGTGTAATCAACACACATTCTCCATTCATTGTTCTTTTTTTCTTACAAGAACCGGATTGGCGAGCCAATCGGGATGATACACTTCTTTAATGAATCCGGGTGCTAGAAGCCACGTTATTTCTGTCCTAATAGCCTCCTTTTTGTCACGAGCGAACCGTCGTAGCTTCTGCTTGATAGGTCTTGCGGTCTTCGATACGTTTAAGGAGTGCTCGATCAGGTTTCGTGGGACGCCAGTCATGTCTGCGGGTTTCCATGCGAAAACGCTTACGTTGTCCCTTAGAAACCTGACGAGCGCGTCTTCCTATTTATGGTCCAGATTGGCCTCGATGAGGGCCGTCTTCTCGGGGCTGCCGTCGACCAGCTGTACTTCCTTGTGCTCTTTGGACTTTGAATTTTTCCTCGGAGTCTCCTGCTCAGGCAGTCGAAGCTGGTCGGGTGGAAACTGCGTAGCTTGGGCTACGGTTTCTACCATGCGGATCGAGAGGTCAATTGCCTCAGTGACCTTGAAGCTTTCCTCCTCGCAGGTGTATGCGGTGTAGACATTGCCTCTGACGTTTAGGACGCCCTTTTCTGTTGGCATCTTGAGGACCAGGTATGAGTAGTGCGGAACTGCCATGAACTTTGTCAGCGATGGTTGGCCCAGAATTGCATGGTAAGTGCCATCAAAGTTGGCGACCACAAAGTTGACGAACTCTGTTCGAAAGTGGTCGGGCGTTCCGAACTGGACAGGCAGTGTTATCTGTCCGAGGGTTACTGAACTTTGACCTGACAGGACTCCCTAGAATTGTGCGTCATACGGTTTCAGTTGCGCCGGGTTTATCTTGAGAGCAGGCAGGCTGTTGCGGAAGAGGATGTCAATGGAGCTGCCCCCGTCAACGAGCACGCGCTCAAATCTGACTCTATTGATGCAACGATCCAGGATCAGAGGGAAACGTCCTGGCTGCGGGATGGCGGCCCATTGGTCCTTCCTGTTGAAGGAAATCTCCATGTGCGACCAGGGAGAAAATTTTGGGTCGGCGACCAGACCGTCTGCGCTGTCCACGTTGAGGCAGGCTCTCTTCAGGAGCTTTCTTTCTCGCTTGGATTCAATGGAAACTTTGCCTCCGAAGATGGAGTGGACCACGTCGGTGGGACTAATGTACTGGTGTCGTGGGTCCCTATCCTAGTCGTCGTCTTCGTCTTTGTGACCACGACTGTCCTGCTTCCCGTTTTGTCTTTGCGGAATCGTCTTGAGCAACCTGCTGTGTGTAGATTTTTTTTAGGACACGGCATTCTTCCATCGTGTGATTGGACTTGGGATGGAGTTGGCATGGTCCTTTCAATGTCTTGTTGTAATCTTACCGGTAGTCTCGCCGCCCATTGGGGCGCTTGACCATGTTCACCTCGTGGTCATGGTCGCGAGGGCGCTTGCCCCTGAAGTCATCGCGGTTGTCACGTTGCCTGTCCCAACCTTCTCTATGGTCACGGTTGTCAGTGCGACGATGGTTCCTATTGTCAAAATGTCCACGACTGTCGTCTCGTCGAGGAGGCTGGTCGGGGCCTCTCGCATCGTCTCGGATGAGCTTTTCTGCGTCGTCGGCGTCAGCGTAGTTTTTTCCCGTGGCGACGAGCTCGGCCATCGTGGTCGGTCTTTTGTGCAGTAGCTTGTTCCTCCATGCTTCGTGGAAGCATAGGCCTTTGATGAAAGCTGATATGGCCTCGTTCTGAGAAATTTTCGGAATTTTAAGACGCATATCGAAGAATTGTCGGATGTAATGACACAGAGGCTCGTTTTTCCTGTCCCTTATTCTCTCGAGGTCTTACTTGTCCCCAGGCTGCTCGCAGGTAGCGATGAAATTGTCGATAAACGCTTGGCGCAGTTCTTCCCAAGAGTCAAAAGAGTCCTCGGGCAGGCCGAGGAGCTACTAATGACCAACCTGGTCGAGGACGACTGGGAACTAATTTGCCATGACGTGCTCATCTCCTGCTGCTGACCGAACTGCAATCTCGTAGAGAGTGATCCAGTTTTCTGGGTTTTCCTTGCCGTCATATTTTTTAAGCTTCTCGAGTTTAAAGTTGCGGGGCCATACGACTTGGCGAAGGTGTGAAAAAAACTGCCTTAGGCCGGGAGGGCCGTGCGCGGCATCGCACTCAATGCGCCGTAAGTTTTCGTGCACCGCTCTTTCCATGGCGCGCCTGTTGATGCGGTCCCGGGCGTCCTTGGGAGGGATGTTGTATCTGACCACGCCCACGCTTCTGCTCGCGGTAGCCACCGGCGTCCCGACCACGGTTGTCGTGCCCCACATCCTTCCTGCGATTGTTGGGAGCGGCTACGGTGGCGCTCGCTGGGATGTGGTGAAGTCCGGCTGCAATGAGTCTGGTCGGAAGAGACCTCTGTGTAGGAGATAGCTTGGACCCTTTTGAGTAAGGTGGCTGTCTGTCCCATCGCGGCGATCAGGTGTGCGCGTATACTGGATCAGACACCCTGGCACTCAGGAGTATCAGGGTGTCGGTCCAGGTTTGCCATAGCAACAGCCACGTTAGCACTTGGCGTTTTGTAGACTTGCTGATCTCCGACCATGTTGAAAGCATCACCGAGGTTATGCGGCGCAAGTTGCCGTTCCTCGTCCGCGCGCTGTCGAGCGCAGTCGGTGTTGCGCTGTTCGCGGAGCTGCTTCTGCTCGTCTGTTTCTCCGTCCACAACCGGTTCATCATTGCTGACATTGAAGATAAGATCTCCCTGCCGAGGTGGAAAAACTGGGAAGCGAAAAAAACCTAGAGGATATGGTGGTAAATCCAGGTCGTAATCTTCATCCTCGGAGTTTATAACCTCGGTAGGGACAGACCCTATGCTGGAGTTTGTACTGGAAGCCTGATCGTTCGGCACTACTTGGATTGATACCATGTTGATGTAATGGCGAGCTGCTCGGCTGCTCTGTCTCGGCGACCAGCCCGCCCTGTTGAAAAGGGATTGGATGTGTCGTGAGTAGTGATCGGTCGAGTTGTTTAGTCCACAGGGAGAACTCTGGTCTGGATCTGCCTTGAGCTCGACGGACCGCCCCGTGGGGGTGGACGTTATTGTCAGAGACGTCCCCAGCTGTTCGTGTGTGACGGCATGAGTTGGCCGGTAGGAGTCGAAAGAGTCCGTCGGCGCGACTTGATCAGATTGGCGCGAGATCCCAACTACTAGTCGGGAAGCTTCGAGGAGCCTGAGGTCGGCGCGATCAAGGGCTCGGAAAAGATCCGAGTCGTCGACCTTCTTTCCCCTATAACGAGGGAGCGGAGGTCGAGTGCTCGGGGTCGGCGTGATCAGAATCGATGCCGCTGTCGTCCCAGATCGGATCTGGGTTTCTCCCGAAGTCGTGGTCGTGAGGCCACCGCCATGAGTCGTCCTCGTGATCTGGCAGACGGTGAAAGTGAGGCCTTCAGGCACGGCCGCGGAAGCTGGAACGATGACCATCTTGTTCGTCGAAAGAGCTGTGCACACACTCCCTACCTTGCGCGCCGCTGTCGGCAGAAGCTAGTCGGCAGTCTACCTTGGGGTATACCCACGGTAGTAGTTTATCGGTAGACGGTGCGCAAGCTACGAACTTGGTGGTGACGCAAGACACGGACAAGCTTTTTATCTAGGTTCGGCCACCGTGTGGGCGTAATACCTACGTCCTGCGTCTGGTTGTATTGATTTGTGTTAAGATAATAATGTGTCCTAGGGGGGTCCCTTGCCTCTCCTTATATAGTCCAGAGGGCAGGGTTATAGATCCAGAAACTAATCCTAGTTGGTTACAATTGCCCTAGACAGTACGATATCATTTCCTTATTCTAACCGACTAGAATCCGGCTTGATCCCCACGTCATGTTTCCTTGCGCGAAACTCCGAGCAGTTGGATCAAGCCTCGGACTGTCTTTGTGATGGGCCAAGCCTCCTGGTCCAAGTCCAGCTGTAAGGGAATAGGGGTTTATACCCCCACAAATATCAACCCACTTCAAGTCAACCCAATAGCAAAGGTATGAATTCAGGTAATGCTTTCAAGCAACCTACATTAAAGGAGATAATTGCTCAACAAATTAAAACTAATGATGAAGTTAAACAAATGTTAGATACAAATGAACCATCTCTAAAAGATATACACAATAAAGTGGAATTTTTATTAACTGCCTTTGATGAGCAAAACACTCTTAATAAAAGGGTAGAGCTTAATTTAGCAAAGCCAGTTGCTATGTTGGCTGTTGCCACTAACATTGAGCAGGTAAATAACATAACTACTAGAGGAGACAAATCCACCAAAGTTCCCCCACATCCAAGAGAGAAGCAAAGAGCACCAGTGCCACCAGCAGTGATAGAAGAAGAGAACCCCGTTGAAGCAAAAGATCTGCTAAACCACCAAGTACGAGAGAAATGAGGAAAGATTTTTACGACACCAACTATTTGCCATTTCCCAAAAGAAACAAAGGACTGTAGTCGGATGAGCAGTTTGGTAAGTTTGTAGAGGTCATTCAGAAATTATATGTCAATGTTGACGGTCCTTAAGTATCAAATTTAATCATCAAATAAATAAAGAAAAGGATCCAAATGCAACCAACACCCAGACTTAGGGTTTTATGCGACAGAATTCCACGAGTTCGGTGTTTGACTATTTCTACAGGGGGGTATCAGGAAAGATGGAGGAAAGGCCCACATGTCGGGTTTACATAGAGATATTAATGTGTGCGCCAATTTTCTATCATCTAGAAGAGTCCAGAAGCCACGGGAACGAATGTGAGGCTGAGCGGGCCATGGGACAGGGCGCCCGCCCTCCACCCTAGAGCGCCCGCCCTGCTCTGACAGCCAATTAGGCTCTTCCTCGTGGATTATGCTCCACCGACCTAAAGGATTAAGGAAAACTGTGCGATTAAGGTCGGTTTAATCCGACGGCCCACATTCATTTGGAAGGGCTATATAAGCAAGCCCCCTGGCCCCTAGAGGAGACGACCTCTGCATCCCCTATTCATTATTAATAGACAGAGAAAAAGCTAGGGTTTAGAGATGAGAGCTCTCCTCTCTTCTCTAAACTAGAGTAGATCTAGATAATTGCGAGATGGAGAGTGAGGGTGGATTGGAGGTGAGACCGGCCAGACGGTTCTTCCTCCAGTTGTACTTCGCCATGATCAAGCTCTAATCAAGCTTGCTCATGGGATGACTCTGGTAATCTACTTCTTATTTCATTATGCAATTACTATCCAGTTATGTTCTGGTTCACAACTCTTTTGAGTACTTCAATCTATAGGACGCTATAGGTGAGAGTTGTAGTATAGGTGTAAGCGTGGTGCTTAGATCTAGATTACTTGTGGATATCCCCTATTAGCCGGATCATGTGGTAGGCCACGTAGGTTACAGCTACGTGGTCCTCTGTAGTCCATCTCCCGTTAGCAGGACTGGTAGGAGTCCTCGACCTTAGGTATAAGCATCCTCTGTGTTATTTTATACTTATGGTACGCCAAAGATAGACATACCGCTTTGAAGTAGAGAAACCCTAGTTATCCTCTCTATTCTCCTATTATTGCCCATATATATTAGATTGCTCTACTCTATATTCCCCCATTATCATTGTACCTTTAATATTGTTCTTATTCAATTCTACCCTAATCCTATTTACACCTATCTATCTATCTATCTCGGTTAAGTTAGAGCGTAGATCAGTTCTCCCGTTTCCCTATGGATACGATGAAACCTTTAACTGGGTAAAAGCTAGAACAGTATCCGTGCGCTTGCGGATTTATCTCTGTGCGTATAAATACTATAGTACACTCTAGTGCCATGCTAGGGATGACAACCTAGTATTCAAGTGGTGTTAGCAAGTGTCAACAAGCTTTTTTCGCCGTTGCCGGGGAGACGGATAACTAGGGTATGTTCGTGGCATAAAACCCATAAGTACATTCACTGTGGTGGTGTAAAAATAAATATATTCCTGTCCTATAAAAATATAAATATAAAAATAAATTTATGATCCTACCAAAGAGAGTAATATTTATTAGAGAAAGCTCAACATGATAACGGCTAAGAGATTTTATGCTAACACTTAACTAGTTGCACAAAGCTTTGTTGTCTATTTGAGCTCCACATAATTCAAGGATCAAAGAAGACTAGCAGACGGAGGACATCCTAATCGCTGTCGGGGTGCTGCCAACATTGAAATACACCTCCGCCACCTGCTAGCTACATCAGAAAAAATTACGTCAAAATCGAACTTGGGGGAGAGCACCCCTATTTATACAGCTAAGTGTTTCTACTTGCGTTTATACTTTACTCAAATAATAAAAAGATGCATAATCATAAAAGCCCAAATAAAGATTCTGTGCTTATAAATATATATATATATATCTTTGCTTAGTTTATTAAATAAATAAATAAGGAGGCTATGCTAAACTGAATCTTAATAATAAAACTCTAGCATGGATATGATGAATAGTTGCTCTTCCAAGTACCTAGTTTAGACATAACTGTTATAATTTAAAGATTGCTCTAAACCTGAATTTGTGGGAAGAGTACTTGATCTAAAGTCCAAGTCGTTAATGGATACGATATGTGAGGGTTGAGCTGCTGTTTATCTGTTCCTAGAGATGCTAGAATTCTAGAGAATTTTATCTTTAAAGATCTTTAAAATATTGCATGATGAGTTCCTGTATGATGAGAGTTTAAAATCCTACCACAGCCATATATACATGCTTATTAGACTAAGAACCATACATTTACTTTTTACTGCTTATGAGCATTGAGTGTGGTCAAGCTGTGTAGATCCTTAGGTGCTTGTCATGCGGTTAAAATCAAGATTCACTTAGACGTTCACTCATACATGCTACTTCTACTCCCGAAGTATGCATCCACATACATCCACTCATTTCCATCACCAGATTCACCCAAAATTTTTCTACTCCTATCCGGGAGAGAATAGCCAAAAACATTATCCCATTCCTATTTTTCCCTGTGAAATAAATGCTCAAGATATTTTGGTTACTACCACTTGGTACATTATTCCAGGAGGTGAGTGCTCTAAAAAAAGAGAAGAAAAAGGAAAAATACGAGTAAATAAAAAGGGGCAAGTGCTCGAAACATTGAAAAAAAAAGAAAAAGTGAGACGAGAGGTAAAAATGGACAAGTGTCCGATAGAAGAATTAGGGGTACAAGATATCCACATGAGAGAAAAGAAAAAGAAAATATAGAGCATCTCATTCCCCTGAAAAAGATTCAAAGTACAAGAAAGGTATGTATCCCCTCAAAAGAGCAAAAGTAGAATTAGACTTTCACCATTGTTTTCACCATTATCACCATCATCCCCATACACCATTCATTCGCCACACATGTACATCTTTATTTGACTTATTGACTTGTTCTTCTAGATCTATGGTTTGACTATGCAATAAATGTCTTGTAAGTATGTATGCTTTATCTCCCACCTATGAGCTCTAGATGTCAAAACCTTATTAGAGTAGGGTCAGAGAGAAGGCAATATCACTATGCGTCATACCAAAAATACCACATACTTTGAGAGAAGGCATATACCATTACTGCCTTGGTAAGGATCCAGAAATACCACAAAAGAGAGATTTGAGAAAGTCATACAAGGAATCTCTGAGTTTGATTTGAAAATCTGCAAAAACTCCGGAGCTCTAGTTAATCAAAGAACAAGAGACATGACACTTGACTAGACCATTCTATCTTTTAACTACTTAAGAAACAAGTGACGGTTACAAGCCCCATGATGGAAGATAATATGAGTAAGTTTAAATCTTAACAGTTTACCCTAACCTAGAGATGAGATCTTGTTTGAAAGCATGTGTACCTTTAAGTCATGAAACCACTGTAGAAACTCTTGAGTCCATCCTTACTCAGGGACGAGCAATAGGTAAGCTTGGGGGAGTTTGTTGATGGTCCTTAAGTATCAAATTTAATGATCGAATAAATAAAGAAAAGGATCCAAATGCAACCAACACCTAGACTTAGGGTTTTATATGATAGAATTCCATGAGTTTTGGTGTTTGTCTATTTCTGTAGGGGGTTATCAAGAAATATGGAGGAAAGGCCCACACGTCGGGTTTACATAGAGATATTAACATGTGCGCTAATTTTCTAACTTCCAGAAGAGTCCAGAAGCCACAGGAACGAACGGGAGGCCGAGCGGGTCCAGGGACAGGGCGGGCCCTCTAGGGCGCCCGCCCTGCTCTGGCAGCCAATCAGGCTCCGCCTCGCGGATTATGCTCCACCGATCTAAAGGATTAAGGAAAACTGTGCGATTAAGGTCGGTTTAATCCGACGGCCCACGTTCATTTGGAAGAGCTATATAAGCAAGCCCCCTGACCCCTGGAGGAGACGACCCCTACATCCCCTATTCATTATTCATAGACAGAGCAAAAGCTAGGGTTTAGAGATGAGAGCTCTGCTCTCTTCTCTAAACTAGAGTAGATCTAGATTGTAGCAAGATGGAGAGTGAGGTTGGATTGGAGGAGAGGCCGGCCTGTCGGTTCTTCCTCCGGTTGTACTTCGCCATGATCAAGCTCTAATCAAGCTTGCGCATGGGATGACTCCGGTAAACTACTTCTTATTTCATTATGCAATTACTATCCATGTATGTTCTGGTTCACAACTCTTCTGAGTACTTTAATCTATAGGACGCTATAGGTGAGAGTTGTAGTATAGGTGTAAGCGTGGTGCTTAGACCTAGATTACTTGTGGATTATCCCTTGTTAGCCGGATCGTGTGGTAGGCCGCGTAGGTGACAGCTACAATCCTCTGTAGTCCATCTCCCATTAGCAGGACTGGTAGGAGTCCTCGACCTTAGGTATAAGCATCCTCTGTGTTGTTTTATACTTATGGTTTGCCACAGACAGACATACCCTTTTGAAGTAGAGAAACCCTAGTTATCGTCTCTATTCTCCTATTATCGCCCATATATATTAGATTGCTCTACTCTATATTCCCCAGTTATCATTTTACCTTTAATATTGTTCTTATTCAATTCTACCATCTTTCCTATTTACACCTATCTATCTATCTATCTCGGTTAAGTTAGAGTGTATATCAGTTCTCTCGTTTCCATGTGGATACGATAAAACCTTTAACCGGGTAAAAGCTACAATGATATCCGTGCGCTTGCGGATTTATCTGTGTGCATATAAATACAATAGTACACTCTAGTGTCATGGTGGGGATGACAATCTAGTATTCAAGTGGTCTTAGCAAGTGTCAACAGTCAACATACCTCTACTTGATGCCATACAGGTAGCCACATATGCAAAGTACATTAGAGATATTCTTAACAAGAAGAGACCACTGCCCACCACTGAGGTGATCAAGTTGACAGAAGAATGTAGTGCGGCCATCCTCAACAAACCACCGAAGAAGGAGAAGGATCCAGGATGCCCCACCATTGATTGCTCAATCGGAAACCAATACTTCAACAATGCACTTTGTGATCTTGGAGCAAGTGTCAGTGTGATGCCATCATCAGTCTACAAGAAGCTCGAGCATGCAACGTTAGAACCAACATCAATGTGCCTACAACTAGCAGATCAATCACTTCGACACCCGATGGGCATCGCTGAAAACATCGCAGTCAGGATAAGAGATTTCCTTGTGCCAGTAGACTTCGTGGTACTGGACATGAGTCTCGACTCAAAAGTGTCCATCATCCTTGGAAGGCCTTTTCTCAGCACCGCCAATGCCCACGTTGATGTCGGAAAGGGAGAAATCAAGTTCAGCATAAACAGGCAAGAAGAACACTTCACATTCAAACCCAAACCAGAGAGAACCTCTACAGTGAAGGAGGTTCATGAAGAAGAACCACTAGATACACCATCTCTGGAGAACGGTACATCAGAAGATTAAAGATTTGGAGGTCTAGCTTTGGGGACCCTAAAACCCCAAACCCTCGTCGGGAGGTAAATCGGTATTTGTCCATATTGTTCGATTTCATGCATATTTAATTCTAGCATTAGTCATATTTATTCATAGCATTATAAATAAAAGCCCCACAATAATAATATTTATGGTGTGTGACAACCCATATTTATTAATTCTCCCTTTCCGACATGATCATTCTCAATAAGTTTTAATTCTCACAGTTTTTCCTGCATTATATTTAATTATATCAAGCTTCTAGAAGCTTGACCCACACCCCATGGGTCCCACATGTCATACACCACACCTCACATACATCTTATCACACTAGGTAAATGCCCGTGCGTTGCAACGGGAGTAAAATATTACAATACAACTATAACACACATAGATAATTGTGATGCAGATCAAATCAATCATGACTGAAATGAGCCTTATGATGCATACAACTGGTGATAACTTTATTAAAATACATTAATCGCCAAAAGAACAAAAATGTGAAATTTGAATGTCATATTAATAAGTCATTACATTTATATTTTAAAATTTCAAAGTCCAATAATTCATCTTTACAAATAATCCAACATAGGGCAAACCATGCACCTGCATCATACAATACAAGAGACATTCAATCCTTTGAGTGCATAAGGTCGAGCGCCTTGCCACATGTCTTCTTCTCTCTTCTAATCATTCTTCTCAAGTAACACAAATAATATAAGCACCTCAAGAAACGATAGCAAGCATGTAGGTTAGCCTCGTTGATCGCCTCAAATGCCAGTGCCAACGGTCTACAAGGTCTATACACCGACACAAAAATAAATTAATTCACATATTTTATTAGGCTACAAAACTTGCAACATCATAATAGCAGTCTCAAATGTACAGATCAAATTGACAGTCATAGTTAAGTATGTGCAATAGTGTAATATACTACAGGGATATACCTTTATTGTCTTGATTTCTACTTTCTCAGTAAGCTTGCAAAAATAAAGCAAAATATAAGTTGTGTAGAACAATAAAACTAAAACATAACACAATGACTCATCGAGTGGTAGTTAGGTTCAACGCATAAAAGTGAACTATTTTTAAATTCATAAACCATGTGAAAGAAATACAACTTGAACTCAACAAATAAAAAGCATTCACAAATCCTATTCTTAGGTCAACAAAGATGAAGAATCAAAAGTGCTCGATCTAAAGTTCTGAATGAATGCAAGTCCTTAAAAAATACTAATAATCACAGGTAGCGGCGCTACCATTCAATCTTCCAGTTATACTAACCAGTTGAGGGTCAACTAATGTACATGAGAGGGAATGAGGGAAAAGGTCTCCTCTAAATTCTAAGCAACATTTATTAGGTTCAGCAAGCACCAAAGCAATCAGAATTCAGAACCCATACAGAGACTCTAAATTATATTGTCTAAATTCCTAAATATGCAGAAAAGATACATTTTATTGGAACAAGCACCAAAGCAATCAAAATCCGATTCAGTGAGACTTCATGTCCTTATTACCTGCATGTTCATTTTGATGAAATTACAAGATTAGTGATAATTTTAGTCTCATCGAGTTAATAATATATTTGAGAGCCAGAGTAGGTGAAAGGTGCATGTCTTTCCATGACGCAGAAAAAGAAAAGCAACAGATAGTATTAAGAATAACTCTCCAAACAAAAAATCTTCAGTTTATGTCCTTATCTTTTGTAATAGCGAATATGGTTGCCCTTAAACTTGTGGCACAACTTTATTTGTAAATTAAAGAAAAATAAGTCTGAGATATGTTAAGTTTCTAGAAGATAATATAACATCACTGCAGTATAACTAAAATTCTGAGGAAAACGCTAAGGTCAGGGTTTTTAATATTTTTTGGTCAGGTAACCTTACCTTTTGTTTTCCGAAGAATGAAGCTGACGAGCTCTGAACATAGGTGGGCCTTAGGCATTTTTGAAGCAAACACAGCTAGGACTAAAAAAATAATAGTTGATGAATCGAACAGCGGCCTAGGTGAAACCTGTAAATAAGTTTAGATAAGGCCCTACATGAAAGAAGCAAACATGACAAACAATGAGGCTATTTTATTGTAACTTAAAAACACAATTGCTAAGGTGGTAACGCTCTGGCACCAGATAGCATTGTTTTGCATGGATCAGCCAAGGAACTGAATTCTGAAGATAAATCAGACAATGAGAATAAATTTCCCTCTTAACCTGGCAAAAAGTACTTGAATCATAACTCTAAATGATAAAATAAGTACATTCCATACAATGCAGACGTAGAAAGATTCTTTTTTTGAGATGCAGTACATCTGATCTCCTAGGCGTGGCAACCATTGAACGCCAGTCCCGAGTACGTCAGGTAGAAATGCACTACATTCTGTGCAAATATGGAATTTTATGAAGCACCACCATGAACATATGTTTAGTATATAACCACTGACATAAATCATGCACCAAAATATGGAACCCAAAAAAAGAGTACAACAGAGATAAGCAAATATTGGGCACATAAGAACAGTGTGTCTTCTTAGTTATGATCAAGAACCTTGGTTATGCTGAAGAGGTGTCATATGTCAGGTAGGCAACAAAAACATTTTCAGCTGGGCAAAATCAAAGCAAGCAAGGGGCAAAAGGAAATAGTAAAATACCTTGGTATTACAGTGGCTCGGCTATGAAATAAATTGCCTTGGTTGAGTATTGAGCTGCCTCTCGCTTGCACCCAACCGATGCTATTGACAGTTCTGAAAGAAGGCATGATCATAGTACCTGCAACAAGCACAGATCTAGTCAAATTTGACTAAGTTTGAAGCAATGAATAGTAAGCAACTACTTTTACCTGTGCAAAACATGACGCGTCACATGAGGGAATACAAACAATATACGAAAGCAAAATCTAATTCTCTCCATCCTCCATATTCAGCAAACAACATTTCAGCAAAAATTAATTCGAGGCATGTCATTCAGGAGGAAATCCATCCCTGACATTCATACTTTTCTGAAACTTTTAGATGCATGGTGGGTTTGATCTGATCAGCAGGCTCGTATGATGAAGAGGCATCACACATCACATAGGCAACAAAAAACTTTAAGTTGGCCAAAATCAAAGGGAGCAAAGGGTGAAAGAAAGAAGTGCAATCAAAACACCTTGGTATTACAGTGGCTTGGCCATGAAATAAATTGCCTTGCTTGAACACTGAGCTGCCTCTCGCTTGCACCCAATCGATGTTGTTGACAGTCCTAAAAGAAGGCCATCATAGTACCTACAGCAAGCACAGATCTAGTCAAATTTGAATGAGGCTAAAATGATGAATAATAAGCAACTACTTTTAGTTGTGCAAAACACGATGCACAGGTCGCGATGGCAGTGGCAGAGCTTGGACCTAAACCTAGCAGGGGCCAACCATTAAAGTTCAATGCTAATCTTTGATTTTTATCTACTCAATAACTTGCCACTAATGGAGTTCATGAAAATCCAAGGGAAGGCCACAAGGAAGCATAGATGGATCATAGATGAAGCTGAAGCATCTCTCTTTACACCCGTATCTCCTTACCTAGATGTGTAGCCTTTCTTGACACTGCGGTGTTCAATAAACATTCAGTTTTTTGTGGGATTCAGACACATCTTGACATTCTTCGGAACTCAGGTTCTTGTGACCATAATGCAGTGGTCAATGGTAGAGCTTGAAGTTAACAACCTAGCACTCTATTTTTTGGAAGTAAAGATTATGTCAAACATATATATTTTATCATTTTAGGTTTGCCTGCAGATATATTATTGTATGTTCAAATTTTAGATTTGTGATAGAAGTTAAAAGGTTTATGAATTAAGTAAAAAAATATAAATTATTAGAGCAGTGGTAGCTGCAAATCCTAAATGGTCACTCCATGGAGTGTGAAATAGGTTTTCCCCTAATAATACAGTACTCTAAATTTGCCATGCTTGGAGCAAACTACAGATTTGATAACTTATTCATGTAACCACAATACTCTAATCATATATTCGGCTAATATTAGTAATAATAAATGCTGGCTAATATTAAAAATATTTTATGGTAAAAAGGGATTGTTTTGTACTAAAGAGTCACAGCATGCAATTTTGTTCTTGCAGGTGAATTGGTTGTGCACATGTACGCATAGTGACCTTTTAGAAGGATTCAAATTAGATCAGATCCGAGTAGAAATAGCCAATTAGCTTTAAGATAGGGTTTGGGTCTAGGGTCTTGCACAACAATAAGGGAAGAGGAGAGATTGGCACACCTAGTGGAAGGGATATGCGGGCTTCATCGCCGTTGAAGGGCCCGATGAAGACCCAGTGACGCGGATGTGGACGATCCCGATTGGAGGAGGGCCGTGCACGCGCCCTGCCGTCTTCCGCTGCCGGCTGCCCTGCTTCCACCACCACGAGCAGGCTGGCAAACGCAAGATGGCAGCGAGGCTCGACGTTGGCGCAGGGGCGGTGGGCTCGGCGTTGTGGCGGTGGGGAATTTATCTGCAATTTATCTGCACCCTTAGTTGACATAACAAGCAAATCTGAATTCCCTTAAGTTAATTAACATAATAACAATACTATGACTAATAATTGTCAGACTCAACTACTGAAGACAGTAAGGCTCAACTACGGTTTTAGAAGCAAGAAACAAGGTATTGCAAAAAAAACAAAACAATTCCTTTTTCCATGTTATGGCACAAATACAAAATATACTGAATTGAATAATTAGAATGATAACCTCTTATTACCTACAGGTCGCAGCTACTAATTTTAAAGGATCAAAGTTAGCAAGCATAATAAATGTACACACCTCATTAGATCAGATCCGAATAGACATAGCAAATTGGCTTAAGGTAGGGTTTCGCACATCAGTAAGGGAAAGGAAGGGATAGGCACACCTGGTGGTGGTCCTGATTTGGCAGCACAGCTTCACGGCGACAAAGACACGAACCGGATCGGGGAAGGGACAAGCCGGGTGGCCGCTGGCCGGAGCAAGACGAGGTGGGGCTGGTGGTGGGCGCGGGATGGGCACGTGGAGAAGACGACAGCCGGGAACGGGACGGGACTTTGGCCGACGCACCTTCTTCTTCTTCCCTCCTCGGCTTCCTCCCCTTCTTCTTCCTCCTTCCTCCTCCTTCTCCTTCTTCCTCCTTCTTCCTCCTTCCTCCGCCTCGGCTCGTGGGAGCAGTCGCAGGGCCGTGGCCAGTGGGGCGACGCGGGCGGGGCTGGTCGAGCGCGGCGGGCGTGGGTCCGCAGCAGCGCGGGGGGCGGTGCTACGCGGGCCACCAGCGCACGGCAAGGACGCGCCTGGGCGCTTGGGGACCACCATCGTGGCAGGGGAGGGGGGGCGGCGGTGGGTGAGGAACGAGGACGGTGGGGGAGGGGGCGGTGTTGGAGACAGAGGGTGGAGTCAGGAGTGGTATTTCCTAAAGGCGGAGTCGCTAGTCGGGTGAAGCGAAGATAGTAGGGGACGATTGCTCTGTAAGCTTTTTAGTTGTAGAGACTATTTCATCCACCAACACCATTCCACTCACCACACAACTTCCACCGTCCAACCACCATCCATGCAGCATTTTTGGCGTAAAGACTAAGCAAGTAAGTGGAGAAGCTTCAGCCAGAGAGGAGGCCACCATAGGGCACCCGCCCTATCCCCCTTTCCAACTATAAAAGGCCACATCCTGCCTCCATCTTCATCACACACACATTCAAGAAAACACTTACACACTTCAGTTCTCGGTTTCTAGAGGAAGTGCTCTTGTAGTGAAGAGAGAAGGAGAGTGGAAGGCAAGGAAAGAGTAGAAGAAAGCATGATAGTTTTGAAATAGGAGAGCGATAGAGCAAGGATCATCTAGTAATTAGTGATCTCGCTGTCCAAAAGCGGAACTAAAAGTTGCTTAGGGGAAGTGTTGTCGAATTCTTCAATTAAAAATTTATCTCGGACGACTAACCCCTGGACGACTGACTTTTTGGACGGCTGACCACTAACTTTTATCTCTCACATTCTCCACAAGTTTTTGTTTGTGTCAATTTTTGTACGATGTTTAGGAAGGCAAAGAACGTGGCCATGGCCATCAAGAACATTGGGACGAGGAGTTCATCCTGACTCTCCTCGCACCAATCGGAGATGAGCGTCGACCCGACGCCCGAGCAAGCTCCATCGTCTTCATCGGGCACAAGAGTGAAGGTTCTCCTCAAGACAGGAGACCTTGGGCTGAAGACCCGCAGAGAGAAGGAAGTTTTCCAGCACCTGAAGTACAAGAGTTTCATTCACACCCCCACTCTTGACCTATCCTGCTACAGGCGATAGGTATGGAGACCGAATTTGACTTGATTTTTCGGATGGTGGGATGGACAAATTTCTAGGATATAACTGAACTGGGGTCTCATCTTCTCACCATTGAATTTCTCTACACTTTTTAGTATTGTGAGGGGGGTATCACTTTTTGGATGCTCAAACAAGAAATCATGTTGTCTAGGAGAGAACTGAGCGAACATCTTGGTTTCTCTTCAAGATGCATCCTAGATATTGACACTGATTTGCCCAATTTTGAGAGAAACCAGTTTTGGAGGGAGATTTCGAGGGACGAATACTTCTTCCAACCCCGGACCAGTGACATGGAGCATCCTACACTCCGGATGTTCCACAAATGGATTGGGTACAATCTTTTCTATCACGATGACATTAGGAAGTTAAGAGTAGGAGTTTTACAACTTTTATATGCTTCTATAAATAAAATACCTATTTCACCCGTTACTCTTTTAGTTGCTCATTGGCTTAGTTTACCTAGTCTTCAGGGACTGTCGGTTGTACTTCACTCATCACTCGTCTAGCCTCTAGTCTCAATTTGCTAGAGAACTCGTCATTGGAATTCATTGATGAGTTACAAATTTATCATGGCTATGACACGTTTAGACAAGCTCGAATGCTGAAAAAGGAAGGAAACGTAATGTACATGTTGTATGATAATAAAGGCAAGATTTGGTTACCTAACCCAAACCTTGGCCTGTATGTCGTTCAAAATTATTTGATTGAGATTGCACTGGCACCGGTGAACTAGAGAGCTCCACAGCGCGTGGCATCTGAAAGGATGGCCACCCACCAAGAACTGCATTATCGCGACTACAACCCACGAGTTGTTCGAGACCCATGGGTACAACATGCTCAACCAGAAGAACCAGCATAGGAGACGTTGCCGGAAGGACAAGATCACCAATTGGCGAACCTGCCTTTCTATTCGGGAAGGAACTCCACTGATCCGTTTAGAGCTTCAGGGTCCAGGCCCCAACCCCAATTTGATGCAGGACGTTACTCCGACGCCTCCTATGTTTTCTCTAGGGACTACTACCAAGAGGCCGACGCCTTCTTCAACCGCATCGACAACACCCTCCTCGCCATACAAGAAAGGCAAATGCAGCATGGACAACTCCTAGAACAACAACAAAAGTGGAACGAGGACCATGCCACTGTGGTATAAGACATAAGGCGAGACACCACGATGATGAACGACAACATCACCACCATGATGCGGTTCTGGAACATTGAGTAAGATTGACATAGCCCTATCCAGCTTGGGGGAGTTCCTCCCTATTTACCGAGTATGTTTTTATTGTTTTTCTTATTTATTTTTCTGTTTTAATATTTAAAGAAAAAACTTACAACACTCAATAAATTTTTTCTTACTTAATTTACTACATTCTTTAAACAAGAAAACCACATAAAAAGAGTGTGTAGATAGTGTGCTTTATTTTTCCTATTAAGTTTAATCTCTAGAAAAAACTAAAAAAACCAAAAAGATGCATGATGGAAATGATGAACAGTTTCTCTGTTTGCGTACTTGCAAGTACCTAGCTTTCAAATTAGAGTTCTCCCAAGAATTACTAAAACCTAAAATTTAATATCTATGGGAGCATGAGCCTAAAACTAAAGTCTAGGTAAGAGATAGACATGATATAAA
>Ga0182004_10001147_pt1 | contig 18784 bp, 8 predicted proteins | sample Sormic07211540_1_FD_120479 | JGI IMG/M metagenome (GOLD analysis project Ga0182004, IMG submission 120479) | Endophyte microbial communities from Sorghum bicolor roots, Mead, Nebraska, USA - 072115-40_1 MetaG | ecosystem: Host-associated > Plants > Roots > Unclassified | place: USA: Nebraska...
ACCCAAGTGGGGGAAGTGGTCGTTCTCGTTCGTCACTTCGTCCCTCGCTCGCGCGCGCGGGATCGGCCCGCCGCATCTGATAGTAGATAGCGTACGGTCTCCGCCCGCCGAGTCGCCGCGCGACACGTTACGTTACGTTACGTACGCACACCGCCGCACCGCACCTTATCTCTCTGGTCTCCGCCCGTTTCTTCTTTGGATTTTTGGAAAAATTGTATCCCTCCGTTTCGGTCTCGGCGAGCACCCGGAATCTACGTCTACACTGATGTCTGATTGATTGTTCACGTACGGTTTGGCTCGTTTCTGCGTCCATCTTTTACGGGGAGGGATGGGCTAATTTGCGCCCTGTGTTTAATGGATGCCTTGCGTGCTTTTCCACTACCACGTATCTTCCACCTCGGGACAGGACGGACCGAACTCTTTCACTACAAGGAGTAGCTAGCTAAACTCTTTTTTTGTCCACTAGGCTTGAGGGCTTCACTGTTTGAGACAGGGAATCTCAAGTTCTCGATCCAACCAGACCATTATTTCAGGAACGTATATATTCCACTGAACTTAAAGACGAACCCCCTCCATCAGAATTCCTGAAGAACATTAACGCCTTATTTAGTTCTAAAAAATTTTGCAATTTTTTTTCAGATTTTCCATATCATCGAATCCTACGGCATATGAGCATTAAATATAAATAAAAATAATAACTAATTACACAGTTTGTCTGTAATTTGCGAGACGAATCTTTTGAACCTATTTAGCTCATAATTGGATAATATTTATCAAAAATACAAACGAAAGCACTATAGTATCCATTTTTTAAAAAAAAAAAAATAGAACTAAACAAAGCCTAAGAGAAGAAGACAATCGTCTTATTCGTTTGACTGATAAGCCATGATAAAAAATACTGCTAGCTAATTTGTTGTGAGAGAAAAATTGCTGTCATGCGTTTTTGCTACGTGGAGTTACGACCTAGCTAGGTAGTCAGGGCGTTTTTGCTTCACCGTCTCGTGGTGAGCTCCCAGACAGCGATCTTGGCACCAGGCGCCTGAAAATCGAATGTCTAGGAGCCACGCTCGTGCTAGGCAGCTTTGTGTGGGTGCAAAGCAAACAATCTCTTAGGCTGTATGACTCTATCATTTATTAGAACCTGTTTGGTTGGTAGTCTCGCTAACTTGTCTGGGCTAGATGACTATTAAAAACAGACTTTGCTACGATACTCCTAAACAAGTATGAGTTCATCTATTTCCAGCGTGATCAACTATTACCTCTTCTCTTAAGAGGTACTACCTAGCAGTGTTTTTTTAATAAATTAATAAACAGTAGTTTCAGTCATGATTTTTCAAACAAACAAACATATTAATGATGTTTTTGTCCCAAAAGACCACGCTTGTTAGGGTATGTGGGACCCACTTGTAACAAAAAAAAGTTTACATCCTAAGCCATTTCTCCATGCAAAACCACCGGTGACCGGCCGCACTGTAATAATTAAAAGAAAAGATGAAAAGTTCTCGTCTACTCGTTCAAGTGGTATTTCTGCAATCTCACATCTGTCTTTGGTTTCCATACCCAGTTCTTGAATTATAGTCTCTTTTTAGGACGGTGGAGTAATAATAGATAAAATATATATTCATTTACTTTTGTAAAATAGAATAAATAAGGAAAGTTTTAATATAAAAAATATTTTTTTCCTAAATTTGATTGGTGCATGCGAGATAAGAGTGATATGATAAATCTTTTTTATTTTGTAACTTTGTACTCGATATATTTTGATTACCATATAATTTTTGCATGTGACACTTGATTTTGCATATGATATGATTTGCAACTGTACGTGATTCGTGTGTGACATGGTTAGCGGTGTACGTGAATAGAATAGCGTGTGTACTCCGTACGTGGTTAGCGTGTCTGTACTTGGTTAGCATGTCTGCGTGTGTGTACTTGCTGGTTGTCTGTTTGTCCTAATTTTCAGCTTTTCATAAGCGTAGGACTCGAAATAAAATGAAGTTACAAACTTGAATGAACTTTTCCTCTTTACTTCTGAAGAAAAGTTTGATTGATCACTGGTTCGAAAAGAAAACTGCCACGGCTCTAGCACGCCGCCCCTCGGTCGAACGCAGAAAAAGGTCTCCACGGAGGAGGAGGGGGGCCATGCGGCTTCTGTCTCCGTGGAGATTCGGCAAGATTTTTTTTTCTTTTTTCAACTACGTTAACTAAGTAATTAATAAATTTAAAAATCTAATAAAATAAAGAATACAAATTTATTTAAGATATTACCTCCTAAGTAAAAAGAGTACCGTAGCATTACACATTAATAAACTCCTAATTGCTACCAAGGCCAAACAGCTACCACATAAGACCGTCTAAATCCGCTTAAACCGATAAACATATTATAAATCTGAATGGTCCAAACATAACAGAGTTAAACATGATTAAATATGTTAAACAATCGCTTAATAATTCACCATTTAGTCAACAAGATAAATTACAACCACAACTTCCCAAAAATGTTATTTGCTAGTACAACACTTACTTTGTACATGCACAAATATGTAGTACTTTGTAGCATAATTTTTTTTGTAATATAGACTGACGTAGTAGATTCATTATAAAATAATACTTTTTTTTTTGCAAAGTTTCACCTTATACACTGTTTGATGTCCCAAACGGCCAAATGAATTATATCTGTGACTGAAGGAGGAAATGCTAATCTTACATAATTTTTCACTAAAAGGCACTAATAATCAAAGGCATTTACAGACCTTTAGTACCCAAAATGCCATATATCCACAACACACAGAAAGTATATATGGTTGGGCAACTGATAATCGCATCTCGATCCAGTCCACTGTGTAGCTAATCTTCTAGCACTTTATCAAGAAGACAGAATCATGGGCTGGCAATGGATAGAGAAGTCGATGTCACTCTTTGAGACCTCGAGAGAAGATGGAAACAGACACAAGAATCCATTGCACCTGCCCTCTCTTATCCAAACCGTAGAATGTGGACAGTGGATTGCTTGTTATATATCTCAGACCCGGTTGAAAGGTACGGTGTGTCTCGTCTGAATTGTGGCCACTTCCACTTGAAAGCATTCGTGTTAGCATGAGTGGTTGTTCCTAACCTTGTGTCAATCATTCATTCATTTTATAGTTACAGTCCTTGTAAACCACCCTGCTTCTGTACCAAAAACTGCTGAACTTCTAATGTTTATTTATGAGCTTGCAAGAAACTCTGCATGAATGAAAATGGTGGGGGGATCCTCCCCCCTAGTCCTCTCCAAAATAAAAAAAGAAAAGAAAAGAATTTTTTTTTGACACACCACTGTATACTAGGGGCATGCTTCGGACATGAAAGTTTCACATGATGAAGCAATACAGTTTTTACAGAAATATATGTATATGTATTTAAGTATTTTCTTCCTGCACTGTGGATGGGGCTTAGCTACTACCTTCTTTTTTTGGTGTGCCGTGGACAGGCTACTCAACAGCTGCAAATTTTCAATTGAGGATTGTTCTTAGATACCACACGACGACAGTTTCATGCTAGTATAAAACTTGATCCAGAAGCTGATCACCAAAAGATGCCCCCCACTGAAACCAGTTTATCTTCAAGAATTGATTTCCAGTGCCGGCCTCCAACCATATGAACCGAGAATCCAGGAGAACCTATCTGCTGCCCGCATCTTGACAACGCTGGGCAGGGTTCTGAAGCAAAAACAAAAGGCGCGCACTTTGGACGAGCAGGCTGAGGAATCTCTCTCTTTTGAGCCACCACGCACTGACGATGCACCTAAAAGGAGGAAAACCAGATGATACGACAAGGGGATGCCCCCAGAAATGTAGAATGTGGACTGCCCTGGACTCTGGCCAAATTAAAGAATGACATTATCATCAGTGCTGAATTGGATTCCTTGATTGGTTAAAATGTGTCTCCAATTGCATGAGAGTGGCATTGTTTCATGCCTTTTTGTGTGATTGCTACATGGCTAGTGGCTAGTCTACCTCGTCCTTCCCTTGTTGATTGTGCAGAGGCTTTTTATCCCTAGGAGAAGGTCAAAATTTTCAGTCTCTCCGCTTTCAGGAAGTTTTTTCCTACTACAAATTGGCTTTACAGAGTATATGTTTGAGAACTAGTGCCAACTGCCAACGTTAACAAGTAGTAGTAGAGATCTACCGATCTACTTAGATCCCTGCGGTTCCCTGTGCCGACCTGATCGAGATGGCAGGTGAGCAAGGGGCTAGATTTGGTCAGAGACAAAACACCACTGCTCAGACATTCATTTCATAACCTTTTAATTCACTCCCTGACTGCTTGTGGTAAGCAGCAAAATTCTTGTGGGACCTTAGGTGAAACGTTTTGATATTATTATCCGATCCTTACTAGAGGGACCATAATTTGAAGTTAACAGTTTTAGTACAAGCACAACTAATGTACTTTCACTCCCTGACTGCTCTAGCAAAAATATATACACACTACAGATAATAAAGACATCTTAAGTACGTTTCAGAAATATCTAGGTGCATATATAGAAAACGGGAGGTGGACAAAGAAACATCCCCATCATAGATGAATTTTCCAAATCTCTGTTAGGAAAAATATGGCCTCCTTTCTCTAAATAGGGAAGTTCTCTCGGAGAATAGGAAATGGGGATCACTGATTGATATCTCTATTCCTTTTACCAGTCCAATGCAAGTTTAGAAAAAAATGACACTAGCTATACCGTGTCAATGGCTGGAGGCTGGAGTAACATGGATCCATACGCCGTGTGGAAATTTCTCACCCCGATTCAGATAGGCTCAAGCTTCCAGAAGTCAAGAACTGATGATGGAAGGTTGCAAAGGACAAGTCGCATTCTTGGCCGTACCTAAACGGGGGCTAACCTAAAACGGCCCATGGCTGCCTCGAGGGGCCAAAGGAATCTACTAGAACAACATGCCAACATGGCCCTTCGATCCCAATCCTCTCTCTTCCTCTACGTGTTCAACGACAGCTCGGCCCTGCCCAAATCGTCCTGGTGTCCGAGAGAGAGAGAGAGAGAGAGAGCTGCATGGACGGATTTCTCAAACCATATTTTTAGTGACACTAGTGACTAGTCGCTGCGTTTGGTCGGGCCTGCGTGATTGGCTCGGAGGATGCATAAAGTGTCTGACGTGGAGCAGCTAGTTTCCAACGTGCCGCTCTCTGAAAGCAACTGGCGTTTATATTATTATCACAGCACTCGGAATCTTGTGAACATATCCGCAAGATTCGCCAGCTAATAACAATGGAGGGTGGCAAGACCTGATAACATATAGAAAGCCTGGCCCTTTGACGCAGTAGGAGCTGTGTGTCTACACATTCTTTCCTGATCTTTGTTGAGGTCGAGTATTATACAACACAAGGAATAGGAGCGTAGTAGTTGAAATCTCATGGCTATGAAAAGGCGTACGTAGGTGTTGGTATTACAAAAAAAAAATGCATTTTTTCCCCTTTTGATCCGACCTAGTTCTACAGTGACTAGCTTCTGAATGTCACATGTCTTGTAATATTATCATTACACCACTTCCCAATCAGTGAACATGTATATAAAAGAAAAGGCTGACCTCGATATTTCTTCACATGGAGAACAGAGGAAGGAAGCAAGTACAGAGTACTGCACTTGGATGAGGACCGATAGAAGTGGCGATAAAAAGGGCTGCTTGTGCTTGGCCAGTTGCCAATTTCCAGCAACATAACTCATTTCTTATTATCTTTTCGCCAAAATAAAAGTGTTTGACTTTTGCCATTGAAGCAAGAGGGCCGGGGGAACGCCATCACAAGTCTCCACGGCGCGCACCAGCGCATCGACCTGCGCTTTATCCTTATCTTTCTGCCTAAAGGTGTTGGCTAGCTTTGACCTCTCCTCCTTCCTGCCCGTGCCTGGTCCCCCGATATTTTTGACCCTCTCTTTTGCCCTGTACTAGTTGGTGCGAAGTCACCTTGTGAAGACTGATCGAAAGGCATGTAAAACCCACTACTGGTCGGCTGGCGCTTGTGTTACTCGAAGACTCACAATTGCGCGTCACCATATACTATAAATTCTTCTTTACAACCCTCGAATTTCACCTTTCACGACGTTGAAAGATCAGGCGATCCAACACTTCTTGACACTTTCTGAAACCATGGATTTCAAACATGTGCTGCAGAGTATTTTAGCTGTGTAGCCTTTCCAGGATCCGAGTAATATAACCGAACAGACAGTTTTGAGACTACTCTGGTGAGTGGTATCTTCGTCTTGGTTGGAGCAGAGAGCAGGCTCTTGAGAATCTGTGAAACATTCGGAGGCCGTCGTCGAGTGAGTTTCTACCTGAAGCAGACGATGTGGGCGAATCCGGAGGCCATCTGGGCGACAGGGACGGGTGCCAAGGCCACACGGCACTCAGCACCAATCCCTTCGGCGATCTCTCGCCAGATCTTTCTTTCTTTCTTTTTCCCTGCAAATATGATTCACGCCCTGACGCCCAGCCTCGGTTGGTTGGAATCTCGCCCAATCTTTAGCGATGGACACCGACGCGACGCCACGCGCTCTAGAATCCCGGGCAGCTCGACGGGGACGTCGCTGGCTCTGCTGCCTCTGTTCCTCGCGTCTCTCCGGGGTCCGGGCCATCGGCTTTCACATGACAGCCATCGGCTTCACTCAAATCGCCAGCAAACATGAGGAGAAAAACTTGTGCCGTTCATGTTAGCATCATCACATGGAGACTTTTGGCAGTTTATTATGTCAGCTTGGCAGCAATTTATGAAGAAATTCGAGCAAGAGAATAAATAAATTATAAAAATGAATCATGAAGAATTGGAGATTCGATTGCACAAGGGCATGAGGACGACGCTTGAGTTCGGTCCAGAGTCTATCCAGACTCCAGAGTCCAGTGACCCCACCTCAAATGGACGGATCCCGGCAAACGCCACCTGACTACGACAATGACCGGAGACCACGCCACACAACCGAACAGGCCTGCAAAAAACATGGTTTTTAACTATTGTAATACTTTTGTTTTTATTTAGCAAACATTATCCAATCACGGAGTAACTAGACTCAAAAGATTCATCTCACAAATTACAAGTAAAATGTACAATTAGTTTTTATTTTCGTCTATATTTAATGCTCCATATATGCGACCAAAGATTCGATGTGACGGAAAATCTTAAAAAATTTTACGAACTAAACAAGGCCTAAAACAGAACAGATTTCGACCTTACCAGATTCACATTCTGCCCGTGCAGTGTGTACCCGGAACCGAAAATTCCCGGAATCTGACCACAATCGAACGAAAAAACTGAACTACCCGGTAGATGGTGTCAGTAGGTGAAAACAGTGCAAATAACGTTGCAGAAACGTTGCGACGTTGTCCCACTTTGCCATGCCATCCACATGACAAAAACAGCTGCAGTTTAGGTGACCCATACAAAATAACCTGGTGTCCTCTAAACAAATGGAGGAGCAAAGTAACCAGTACCAAGTCAGTGGGAAGAAACAGAAAAAAGTGGCTGCACTACTGCTACAAACTTCATCCATATCAGAAGCTAAAAGGATGAAAGATTCACTGAAAAGTGGAAACCCCTGAAATCCTAAGAGACAAGCACTAGTGCTCTCCTTTGCCTTTACGGCTCCATCACCACTAGGGTCATTTGAGGAGACCAAACAATAGCATCCCCAACCCTGAGCATCAAAATGGTGGCCCATAAACTCAGAAAGAACGCACTAGAACTAGAAGCCACACAGATAATTTTTATGTCCCTACATTTTGGGAGTGCGGAACAGTTAGTAAACAGTTGATAACTTCATTAGACATTGAGGAACCTACTTCACTGGTAATGTTCGAAGAGTGCCATCGACTCCCACAAGTTAAAGATTTCACACCACTCACACAGCTCCTAACTGTTCCATGATTACACATTCTGCAAAACAAAAATCACCCAGCCTTTTGGGTTTCAGAAGATCTGGATGGCAGGTTGCTACTTCGTTTTGGTAAAATGAGGGGCAAGCAGCTTTGAAACAGTAAAGCCGGTGAACGTTTCAACTCCTAATAGGTCCTTCAGTTTCTCATCGCAGATTATTTTCCTCCGATCAGAAGGATCCTACCACCAAAGAAAGGAGGAAAGCAATTAAAAACAGGATTGATATTATTTAAATGAATAAGCACAAGACATAGGAAACATAATGATAGGATCATTTCAGTCTTCCGTACTACTATTTCCACAGGATCAATCTCAATGACTATAAACTCCAAATAATTCTGGGGCACGTGCAAATACATGAATAAATGGTGAGCTAAACAAACAGAGAAACAGGAAAATTCCAAGGCCAGATTTGTTCAACTTGTTAGATTGTATATGTGTTATGCGTGTATATGGTAGGGGCATGAGCCTGGTATAGCATCCGGCCAGCCTGCTTGGTTAGAGAGAGATGAGATCTCGGTTGGTCTTGTTTCTATAAACCACCGGATCCTCACCCCTATATATATGTACATAGGTCTCTCAATCAATCTAATCCAATATTCCACACAATATTCATTGCTTTCACAACTCAATCAGTGCCTTGATTTTCCAGCCCAGATTTGTTCGATTTGAAATGTTTAGTAAAAGACCTTTTCCCATGGCTTTGCTAATTGGAATACAAAGAAATGCAGCTCAGCAGAATCAGTGCATCACTGAGATTGAAATTTAGGAAAACAACATTGAATAGTTGGAAGATGAATGGACATGGAGCTCATCATTTCATCAGGAGATGCAAGTGTTTGTATTATAATCCTTTATCATGATCGACAGATAGCTCTTTCAACCTGGCCAGTGAGTGTGCTTGTGCTGAGGAAGTAGAATTTATAGCTTCTTAAGAAACATTGCAGCTTGCTGCACAGTGGGTGCAGAAACTGACTAAACTTTAGTCGGATTGTGCAAGTGTGGTATTGACATATCGTTTGACATCGATGGAGAGTCAGATCACAGTGCCATCACCTTCCAGAGAGATATTAAGGGAGTGCAATAGAGTAGCTCATGAATTAGTGCTTGTGGCTGACACCCTAATGACAATGCATCTGCAGAAACACCCCTGATATTGTTTACGAGAACATCACCGATTGCAACATTACTTCCTAAGGTTTGATCTTTGTGTTGCTAATGAGCTGATGTTCCTTGACTGTTGCAACATACTCCCTACTTCTAGAGTTGTCCTAAGTCAAACTTTCTTAAGTTTGACTAATTTTATACAAAAAGAGTACTAACATCTATGACAGCATTACAGCAAAAGAAGTATAGTATGAAAATATAGTTCATGTCATATCTTACTATACTAATTTTGTGTCATAAATATTAGTTTTTTTTCTATAAATTCAGTCAAACATAAAAAAGTTTGACTTAGGACAACTCCAGAAGTTGATTTATCCAAGGACAGAGGGAGTATATGACAACAAATGCCTACATATTCGATGATGAGCCATGCTAATTCTTGCAACAAACTTAAAATAATGCCACACAAGGGTACTTGGGTTTGGCTATTCAGTGACTGTTTGAGAAGACAAGCTCACAGCATATCTAAAAAGGCTGAATTCCTCTACCTAGACCAATCATACATCAGTCTTCTGAGTTATTGCACCACTTATTTGGATGTCTACAAGTGACACTAGGCATGAGGCTGCAGAGGAACCATAGAATGGTTAATGGTATACTAACACTTGCAAATGCAACTTGGTTGGGCTGTGGCCCATGAAAGCTCAAACCTACAAGGCTATTGAAAATCTGTTTTCAATAATTTCCCAGACCTTTGCTGGGAGCCAGGAGACATCTCAGTGCATTCTGTTCTCTCATTTTCTTTCACAACAGTTTTCAAGAAGTCCAACATAACATGTCAAAACTGCCCTAGAATTTTCCATTCCCGCTACCCACAGGGATTTTTCCAATTACTGACAGTAATTGGCTGGTTGCTGCTGCAATTTAGAACTCTGGCTATTGGCCATAGTGGACAGGATACAGCCTATTTCTGGAAGGCGACTGAAATAAAAAAGGGCCTGAAAGAAAATAGAACTCGAGCATTAGCTACTCTAGAGCATCTGCTGAGGTGGCTTCTATACATTGCCTAGTGAATAACTAATATAGTAGATTATACGGTACATGCAGATGATCTAGGCCAGGGTAATAAACTAGATACTAGGAAGTTGTTAGCCTTAGCAGGGCAATATCATTCACTGCGTAACAAATTTCATGAGTTCATATGCTCCACATACTATTTTATGGCAACAATGGATCCAAAAGTTCTAGTTTCTCTGCCCTCATATAGCTCGAATTCCAAATACAACCCCACATATAATAATTACATAATGCAATAAAAAAACAGCATATCATATGGTATGCATATTCAATCATGAAAAGAAGCCTCATGGTTCACAAAAAAAGAGTCTCCAGCTTGAACGACTGAACCACTCTATCAATATGTATTGAAAAGGCCAAGCATTTCACAATGATAGTAAAAACAGCAACATGGTATCCAGGGAAAGGAATTTACCTGCAGGTTGTTCTCTTTTATGTAGTCCCACATTTTCTTCACGACATCAGATCGTGATAGCATGCTCTCACCAGTGCCGATAAATTTCACTAAATCATCCGAAAGTTGAAGGGGCACAAGAAGACCAGATCCAGCTCCTGAAGAGCCACCCTTTTGCTTCTTTCCTGAAACGGATATTTCATCAACAGGCTAGTGAGAACAGAAACGCATGATTGTGTGAAGACGCTTATATATTTCTAACCTTCATTCCTGTCTCTCTTTTGTGGCTTCTCTTTGGGTGTTGATCTGTCAGGAGAGACAGGACCTGGCAAATCATAGTCAAATAAGTACTTTGGAGCTAGAACTGGTGAGTGTTAATAAAATAGAGATAGGTTAGTCAAAACAGTTGATAAAAATAATCTAACCATGGGGCATGGAACCTGGAGCTCATTATTTTACTCTTGTGCACTATGCTTAACTAAACCAATAAACAAAGCTGGGAAACAAACTAGGAAGAACTTAAGCTCACATGAAATGTTTTTTTATAAATGTCCACATAAAGAGTTTTTTAATGGCTCAATCAAGTTCAGATTTGCATTTTTCTTCCTAGATGTGAACACCTTTGTCAATAATACCGCCTTCCTTGTTCACTATTTTCATTCTGAGACTTTTTCTATGTTCATTTCCTTTTAACATTCCACAGCAGCTCTACTAGCTCCAGACATGGAGACTGGTACACACAGAATTAGTGTACAATGCCTTTGGTCTAAAAAGAATTAGTGTACAACGGATCAGTACCCTCAGAATTTAATGGCCAGATATGCTTGGTCAAAGCTTTATTCATTTGGAACATATCAATCGAATTGACATTGAAGATCTTCCTCAATCTCTCATCGGGCAAAATCTTCCTCCTATTGTTTTGGTCTTGCAGATTATTTTCTCGAATATATGCCCAAAGCTTCTTGACAACCTGAAAGCAAACAAGCACAGCAAGAAAGAAGTCAATGGTATTATCCTCTTCATGATTATTGGTATCATTCATCCAATGCAAGATAGACATAGGACAGTAATCAGGTAACGGTGTTTACCTCTGTCCTGGCTAACTCAGAGGCGCCGACAAACTCTTGAAGTGCCGGGGAAAGACTGCATAATTTTGTAAAGCCACCACCCCTTTTCTTGCCATCATTACCCCTATTTTATACAGAAAGAACCAGAATTACCAATAAGAAAAGTTGCGCACATGCGTAACAGAGCTGGTAAACCTGTTTACCAGTTTAAACTGTCAAGAAATATGACACAAATATGCATGCTCTCATGATAAGTTGATTTCTAATCTTATAAGCCACGTAAGACTAAAGTTCCAAAGTAACTATAAGCACAGGAATAATGGTAAACAATGATTCAGGTGGGAAAAATCTGAGAACAAATATCTATAATAAACCCAACGCTAACGGTATTAGAACTACAAATGTCTGATACCCACATATTTAAGAAATACTCCATTGTGATCCTGAATCCTGAGTTATGGAAGAATATAGCAAACAAAAGGAATGGAAAATGATAATCGAATTAAAACTAAATAGTATGAATGAGAGCCACTGATAGGCTATCCTGTTAATGAACTTTAAAGATACTAGTACGATATTCCATCCTAATCATAACTGAAATAACAGTTCGTTGAATTTGTGGAATTAACAAACACCAGTTCAACCTTTCAATGCACCATAGTAGAAAGAAACAAACGTGAATACAGCATTCCATAACTCATATCATCTTTGATGATATCCAAGCAAATCCAAATAGCTAAGTTTTCACACTCCATGTCATGTGTTGGGATTTATTTGTGGATGAGATAGCAAGGGATAGTTGTGGCAATATTCTGGGCATCTCCCTGAACCATATCAGCGCTGCTGAGGTGCTGGGATCAATTACTGGCCTACTGCACCGCCTAGGCAGGGCTGAGATTATGAATTGAAGCTTTGGCTGGCTTGCATAATGCCATTTAGGGATAAATTTCCAATCCGACTTGGGCTCCATATAGAAATAACTTTCCAACAAAGTGATAAGATATGGTTACCAATCTCAATCTAAAATTGGCTAACTTAACTGTGTGCTGATTTTGCAAAGATGCAGCGACTTTGGCAGACCTTCCTGTGCCTAGCAGAGGTTATGCACCCCCACATGACATCTCCAGCCCTTATAATGGAGAATATCCAACGCACACAGAGTGCAGTGAGTCCCTTTAGGATGTAAATGAAACTACTCAGAGTGCAGTGAGTCCCTTTAGAATGTAAATGAAACTACTCAGAGGATGCAAAAAGCAGGAGTGAAATAGTTGCAGCATGTCCACTTTAGGGCTTGTTTGGCTGCACACCAATCCACCATAATCCACATGGGTTGGGAGATATTAGGGTGGAAAATAGTTAATTTCTCACCCTAATACCTCCCAATCCATGTAGATTGGGGTGAATTGATGTGCAGCCAAACAAGCTCTTATGAGGATGTTATTGCTATCATGGAGAAATTAGCAGCATTCATGGAGTTTAGCACAACAAACATTTGCATTCTAGCTTACGTGAAACATAAAAATCTACGGAAGCCGGAAGGTGGGAATTGCGGGTAACAAGACAGAAGAACACAAATTCACCAATCTCGCACAAGAACAACCATGTCTAGACTATCCTAATTAGGCTATGCAAGCCATAAACCACAAAATAGGCAAGGATAGGTGCTTCTTTTGGCATTGGCATGACAAATCTGGAAGTAAGAAAAACTGAGTCACATAAAGCAGAAAACACCATAAATCAGCTGCTAGATTGCACTAAAGTCGCAAAAAATAAACTAACCAGCTTCGTGACGTAAACAAGCAATACCAAAGGCACGCGACATCTTACAACATCCGGGCCAAAATCACACCACCAACGCTAACCAAACAACCATTTCCTACTGTGCAATCTAGAATCCTCCAGGAAGGAATGCCGAGCTGAACCCTCGAATCCCCATCACTATTCGCATCGACACCACAAACGCACAGTGCCATTTTCCCTCACGATTCGCCCAAACAATACATCACAGAATCCTAAACGAAGCAGCAAATGCAAAGGAAGAGAGACGGAGAGCAAAAGCCCCTCACCGCTGCTTCTTCCGGGCGCCGCTGCTATCCCCATCCTCCTCTTCCTCCTCCTCCTCCTCCTCTTCCTCCTCTTCCCCCTCGCCCTCGCCCTCTTCCTCCACCCCCTCGCCCTCCTCCTCCTTAGGCACCGGCGCCTCCTCGGGCTCCTCCTCCTTGGGCTCCTCCGGCTCGTCCTTGGCAGCGACCTCGGCGAGGAAGAGGTCGACCTGCTCCCGGATGAAGGCCTTCTTGTGGGAGAGGTCGGCACCGAAGTCCTCCTCGAGGCGGCGGCGCAGGGCAGCGGTGGTCGTGGTGTTGAGGTCCGACGACCGCAGCACCTCCTGCAGCCGCTCCACCAGCTCCGAGTCCGACACCATCGCCGTCCGGTCGGTTTGGGAGTCTGTGGCTGGCTGGCGCACGGGTGCCGGGGTTTCGCCTGGTTTTGGTTTGCGTGGGCTGAAATGTGGCGGCTTGCGGGCGTTGGGCCGCCCAAATACACCGTCACTCACGTGCCCCGAGTGAGAGGGGTCTGTTGCCTTTTCTCTCTCCCTCTGTGTCGGTAAATGCTGCGATTGTTGCTGTCTAGTATAGCACGTTAATTAATAATTACGGAGTAGTTAATTAGTGAAAAGAGTATGCCTCCCAACCGGCAAGTGACCTATGGCTAGTATTAGGTTTCTTGAATAATTCACTTGATAGCAATATATTTACTTAGAACTTCAATATTAACAAGAGTATATGTAACCATATTAGATAGGAAGGGCTTTGATTCAGACAACATGTTAGGGTAACCTATGGAATTGTTTCCATTATGTAACAACTCATTGGCTTTGTCTCTTCTCGTAAATTAGTTATTACTACTTTCTCCATTTTAAATTATAAGTTGTTACGGGTTTTTCTAGATACAAAGAACAACTTATAATCTACAATAGATTCGCCTGAACTTATGTTGATGCTCGTTGATTTGACACCGTACAATGGCTAGTAAAATGTGTTGATAAGTTCAAAACACTGCCAAAAGTCATTTTGCATGACAAGATTCTGATTCAAGGAAAACTTGTGAGTCCTTCCTTCTAAGGCTATTCTCAATCCTTTGAAGATAGAGAGTGGTACGTGGATGTGGTCAATGGAAGGATAGGCGTAGAAATCATGTCATAGATTTAATGATCTATCCTTTATTCTATCTTAACGATGTGGCAACTAATGTAGTCCTATGTGATGTTTTTCTGACTATGATTTGACAGGCATAGTTAAATCTTCATATATACTATTGCATACTTACCTAGCATTAAATGGTACTACCACCTTCAATCAGGTATACTTGACCGGTGAAAGACTACATCACTGCCTTGCAACTGGCTTACATGGCATTGTATCATCATTAGGTTTTGGAATAATCCACTTGATTGAACTATATTCATTGTACATTTGGGTCTCAGGCAAGGGTGCCTATGTTAAGATGAAACTTAATCTTCATGTCATGTACCAATCTTTAAGTAACTAGATGGGTTAAGGTATGCATTGCTTCAAACAATATGGATAGCCTAGATATTGTTTCTACTCTTTGATAACTCATCCACTCCCCCACCTCTTGAGAGTTAGCTTGTTGTTATTGTTGTCAAAAGTCACTTTTCATAACAAGGCTCTCTGAGGAAATTTTGTTCCATCATTTCTTACTAGGCCTTTCTCAATTAGTTGAGGAGAGAGTGTGTTAGGTAGTCAACTCCAAATGATAGATCTAGATGTCATGACACCAATTTACTAAAATTGTATATTCATTATCTTGCTATTGATGTAGCTATCCTTGCAGTCTTATGTAGTGATGCGGCTATCGGTGCAGTCCTATGACAATTTGCAATTAGGATTTAGCAGGCATGATTCAATATTAAATTTATCTATTGCGTACTTATAAACATTAAATGTCATCCCTTCCTTAAATCAAGTATGCTTGACTCGTGAAAGAGTAAGTAGGTGGGTCAAAATGTGTATTGCTTCAGACAACGTCGATGAGCTCGTCCCCAGCGCAAGAGCCGTGTACGTCCGAGCTACGAACTGCTATATGCATGAGCCGTGTATGTCCAACCTACGAGAGCTGCGAGCCGCTATATACGAGCCATGCACCGGCGACCTGGAGGCATACACATGACAATACGAGAGTCCGATCGTAGTGTAAATTGGCAAACACACAAGAGATTGGTTTTTAGACCGTGTGTGCACTAAGATCAATGGCTTAGCCAGAATCAATTTAATATAATTTTTTTATTAATAATATAGTCTTGTTTGACACACCAACAAACATCTTTGATTTTTTTCTATTATATACAGAGGAGCTAGAACCAATGAAACAAAAAAATAGTTATTTTAGTGAATCCCTCATTTTAAGAGAAATAAAAATAGCTCCTTGCTGTACTGCATGAAAAAACTAAAATCGAAGTCGGATGGAGCTCTACCAAACAAGGCCTAATATAGTATATGTCAATGTACAATTATATAATATATAATTTACTAAAAATATAAGATGAATACATTTCAAAAGTGTTACAAGTATTTTTAAAATAAGTAATAAACTTTAAAATGATTTGAAATACTTATGCACTTTGCTCAAAATTTTATGGTGGTCCGCGGCCCACACGGACCACCCTCTAGCTAAGCCACTCACTAAAGTTCTGTTTGGTTCCCCTTGCTAAATTTTAGGCAGCTAAAATTATTTTAGCTATTTTTGTGACTATTAGAACTAAACTATTTTAGCTCTTTTAAGTGAGAGTGTTTGGAACTTTAGAGCATCTCCAATAATTTACCAAATCCACTTGCTATCCTTTATTTTTTAGCAAAACTAAAAAAATCACCCCTCCAATAGTTTGGCAAATGACTTGCTAAAATTTGGCAACTTGTCATTTCCTACCTCCACCCGCACATATATGCGCGTTGGTCTCAATTTGCCATCTGGTTTGTCATCCCACAAAAACTAGGCCAGCAGACGCAAGTGGTGGTGTCTTTCTACATGCGGTCCGTACAACTTCACCCATGCATGCATGATCTCGCAGTACATGCATTATCTCAAATGACAAACTGTTGGAGATACAATCTTTTTTCACTTGCCATATATTTTAGTCACTTGCCAAATCATAAGATTTGTCAAATAAATTTTGGCAAGCTGTTGAAGATGCACTAAAGTGACTAAAGTTTAGCTAACTAAAATTTAGCAATGGAATCAAACGGGTCCTAAGATGATAAGTTCTTGTTCCCAACAGAGCAAATTAAGGCCCTGTTTGGCATAGCTTATAATGGCTTCACAAGCTGTTGTGAGTAGGGACGAAAACGGTACAGATATTTTCCGACCGTATTCGAGACCGAATTCGTTTAGAGAGATTCAGATGTGTCCGTATCCAAGTCCGAATGTTTAACATCCGATACCGTATCCGTATCCAAATAATTAAATCGTATATTTATGATGTCGACATCCAATCATATCTTATCCGACATGATCGACATTATCCGTATTCGTATCTGAATCCGACCAGAAATATGAAAACAAATATGATATCGGTGATATCCATCCGTATCCGATCCGTTTTCATCCCTAGTTGTGAGCTAATTTTTTTTGCTAAACACTTATTTCTAAATAGCTTCATAAGTGAAGCTGTTTTTTTCCTCTCATAAACGTAAGCTGGAATGAATATGAAAATTATAGCTTATCACAACTTTGCCTTCCCATTAGTGGGCCCTGACGTACCGAATCTCCTGTTTGCCCAGCAAGCACGCGCGGAGAGGGGCTGAGGGCATTGCCGCCGCCTGCCACCGGCGCGAGCTACCGTGGCCGAGGTCTAGCACTAGTTGCCACCATTGGGGTTAGGCGTGACTTAAGCTACCGCGGCTGGATCAGCGAGAGCGACCATCGAGAACGAGCCGCCATGGTTGGGGCGTGTGAGTGCGAGCTACCACAGTGGGGGCGTGTGAGCACGATCACTACGCAGCTGCCTACTGGGGCGGCCGCCAAGGAGTGGCCTTGCGAGCCGTCGAGCCACACGAACGCTCTCACATGGTGTGCAGATGTTGTGGGAAGTAAAAACAAGTGGAGGAAAAGAATCATCTCACCTTAAAAAGAAGACGAGGAAAAAATAGAAAAAAGAAAAGTATAGGGTATTATAGTCATTTTGCTTGGTGGGTGTTTCCGGTGAAGCTATTTTGCTAAATAGAATTATAAAAATAACTTAGCTTCATCAAAAAAGCTGTTTATATCTATACCTATCTATAAAGAGAGAAAATTTCAGTCTTGTTGGGTACCATAAAAAGGAATACCCAAATCAGAGTAATAAAAAACGCAAAAAACAGAGCATATTAACCATAATCGCAGGGGCACGGTCCCTAGCTCATCTGATCCTTAGGGCCTCGGACGCAAGTTTCGACTCGCCCGACCCATCAGAGCCTCGGACGCAAGTTCCGACTCGCCCGACCCATCAGGGCCTCGGACGCAAGTCCCGACTCGCCCGACCCCTCCGGGCCTCGGACGCAAGTTCCGTCTCGCCCGATCCCTTCGGGCCTCGGACGCCGGACCCCGCTCCACCAGGTCTACAAGATTTCCACCACACGGCGTCCGTACCCACGACGTAACAGGCGCTATGACGCCCATACCGCAGCAGGGCAGGGTGTCGACTGTTCCAACCATCCTGGTCACTGTAGCCTTACCTCTTTCACTATGCAACCTTATCTCTTTCACTGTGGCGTACCGCCTCACAGTAAAAAAGAGATGGGGAAGGTTAACTAGCGTCACTGTTCACTGTCTCTCCCACTATTAATGGGACCATCAGCAGCATCACCGATCCGACCCCCACGACTCCTACAGGGCTCGGTAACCCTCTACCGGAGCAGCCATGTTGTCAACCATCCCTCAAGGACAAGATGGACAAGCTTCAATAGGGTCGGGACTGTAACTCTTCCACTCGGTAGAAGGAAATTCACTCATGTAAATACCTGTCTCCCCTTGAGACTATAAAAGGGGAGCCAGGGCTCACAACTAAAGGGAGGTGGATCAAGATTCACATATACAACCATCACACTCTCACAGAGCAGCGACCAGCACTCTGTCCACCACAAAGTCGAGACCTGGGACTTAGCCCTCTCTCGCAACCTGCTTGTACCCCCCTACTACAAGCACCTTTGGGTGCAAGGCTATACAGACCCCC
>Ga0182004_10001148_pt1 | contig 18780 bp, 19 predicted proteins | sample Sormic07211540_1_FD_120479 | JGI IMG/M metagenome (GOLD analysis project Ga0182004, IMG submission 120479) | Endophyte microbial communities from Sorghum bicolor roots, Mead, Nebraska, USA - 072115-40_1 MetaG | ecosystem: Host-associated > Plants > Roots > Unclassified | place: USA: Nebraska...
TATTTGTATTTTAATTATGGTCTCTGTTAATGTTCCATCATTTGATTTCTATTTTGGTCGAAAAATATTGATTTCTATTATGGTCGGAAAATATCATGAGCAATTTTGATCAGGGGCATAATGGGTAATTTGCATGAAAACAACTCATTCCTAAAGCTGGAGCAGGGCTGCGTGCCAAACAGTACCTCCTGCTCCACAAACTCCACAGTGGAGCTGCTCCATGGTGGAGTTCGTGGAGCGGAGCTGCAAAAACTGGAGCAGAGCAGTCCCAAACACCTCCTAAATCAATTTCCGGCTATAGCTAAGGTTGAAGACCACCTATAGTTTTGTTTTGAATTGGTCCCGGTGGATCTTACAAATTTCAATTACAGACCACATTTTTTACTTCGAGAACGATGGACAGCTTCATCAATCAACATGACAAGAAATTTGAATCCGGCAACCTCCAAAAACCAAATTGTGCCGTCCAACGAGACTTGAGGGATCACTGAATGATGACGGAGTACCACTACTGTACCAGCCGTGGACTAACAAGGACAGGTAACATGGTGGCATGGCGCTCAATCAACCACCTGTTCCCGAGGGAGAAAGAGCATCTGTCGTTTTTCCTATCAGTAGCTGACTGCCCGGTTACTGTTCAGTAGCTGCAGCAGAGCACTGATAGTGGTATGATAGGCTGATAGCACGTTAATAATCATATGATTTCCTAAGCGGAATCTCGAGACGAACCACACATTTCATCCGGTCCATGAGTGCGCTCTATCATCAGTGGCAGAGAGCAATGTAGGTCCTCAACTGGAACTAACAATTCAGAAACAACCTTAAAATGTCTACGCACGTGATCCTCCCATGATCTCACAAGAAACCACTCGCAAAAATCCGCAGCAAAGTGAGACGGCTTTCAGGCCTTGTTCAGTTCACAAAAATTTTTTAGCTTCGGATATTGTAGCACTTTCGTTTGTATTTGACAAATATTATCTAATCATGAACTAACTAGGCTCAAAAGATTCGTCTCACAAATTACAGACAAACTGTGCAATTAATTTTTATTTTTGTTCATATTTAATGCTCCATGCATGCGTCGTAAGATTCGATGTGACTGGAAATCTTGAAATTTTTTTGCACTTTTTTCAAACTAAACAAGGCCTCAGGTGACGGTGTGCACGATCCGCTGAACCCCAGCGTGATTTTGTCCTGGTTCTTGGAGCGCAGCAAAAAGGGCGCCTGAATTTCCAGTCCACTTCTCCACAGGATGAGGGGAAAACGGCAACAACAAAAGGGGTTTCTCTCTCCGACATGCGGTGCAGAAAGTGAAAACGCGAGAAAAGCGCCGTCCTTTCTTTGTTTGTTTCCTTCCGCCCCCGTCTCTCTCTCCTCCGTGCCGTTGCCACTGTTGACTGTTGCCACGCCGCAACCGCAACACACCACGCAGGCGGCAGCGGGCGCAATAATGCGCACGCAGAGGAGCACAGCGGCGTCACTGCTGCGGCAGTAATGGCCGCCTGGTTCCACCACCACGGCGTCTACTAGTGATACACCGAGCCCACCCTTCCTTGGTTCCTTCAACACGGCCCCCTCCGGCCTCCGGATCGCGCACCGCGCCTGCCACCCACCAAAGCGCTCCCGGAATCTTTGCCGAGCGGCGCCGCTTACTGGCCGGCAAGGCGACCCCGTCTCTCTTCCGGCGTTGATCTGGTGATGCGCTTTTCAGAGTGTTCTTTTTCCACTCCTTTTCTCCCTCCGTCCTGTGAGATTGTGCTGCGGTTTTGTGCCGGTGCTGACGGAACCCGGAAAATTTGCGTCTTTAGGTTACTCCGGTTGAGGCGGGCGGAGTGGCGGCGCGATGGGCATCTCGGCGAGGTGGCTCAAGTCGTTAGTTGGGTTGAGGAAGGTGGAGCGGCAGCAGCAGCATCGTAAGGAGGATGCAGATGTTGGACGAATGGTACGCGCCGGGTTTCTTCCAATCATTATGCAGTTCTGGCGTATCTTGGTTCTTTAAATTGGTGGTTGGTGCATTCATTACCTATGTGGATGATGCAAGAATCATTTTTTCATATCCGAGTTAATTCACTTAAAATTGTTAACAGAAAAGGGGTGAATTATTTAATTGGACTTCTTGACCATATCATGACAACAATCCTAGGTGTGTACTAATCAATGTTAGTTATCCATCCTTGGCTGAATCAGAATCGCACTTGGTAATTCTTTATGCACTGTTTGTGTTAGTTTTGATTTGGACTGCAAAGAGCGTATTGTCAGGTAATTGTTACCTGCTTTGTTCAAAGCTTGCTTAAATACTTGACTTCATTGGTGCTTCTTGAATTCTGAGAACAAAAATTCTTGGTGATTATGCAATCACAAGAGCTTCAAATTAACTGATGGACATAACTTAGTAACGCCAAAGCTTGCCTTCTGATATACATATGGAGGACATAATATTTGTGCCATACTTCCCTCATTAACCTGTTATGACTTATGCGTATGCATCATTTTGCTTATGAGTTGCCAACTGGGGAAACTGCAGAAAGGCGATGTTGCCGATCAGTTTCATTTTCAGAATCAGCGCTCTCAAGAAGACAGCAGCATTGCTGCACAAGAAGAAATTCCAGAGGTTCCTTATGGAAATGATCCACCTGAAGTTGATTCTAATGCACCTTCATGCTTGGAACCCACTTGTGATTCAGCTCATGTGCCACTGTCTCAAACCGAAGAGGAACTGGAAGAGATCTGGGCTGCTACGATTATTCAGACAGCATTTAGAGCATTCCTGGTATGCATTCATGTTGTCCTCTGGATTCCATTTACTGAATCAATTCATGCAAGTGTGGACTCTTGAAAATGTTTTCAGCTCTAATATCTCAACGAACTTGAATAAGCATTCTTATGCTCAAACACCTCTTTTTTTTTTTAATTTAAACTCAATTCTGTTCGTAGCTAATGCCAATGCAATTTTCATTTCCTAGTGCAAAAGTAATTCAGCTAATCTTATGTCCTATACCTCTATGTCCATTCAGGGTACCCTGTGCTCCTGTAGTGATGCTTTAAATCTGTTTGTTCATGATCTGATTGTATATTACCATATGCAACTGCGGAAGTTGGCAGTATAAGTTTTCTGTACCAAGGAAAAAAATAGAAATTGTGGAAACAAAATGAGTAATTTACAATCATTCTCACTTAATACTTTAGTTCTTTATAGTTCCCACTTGTGTTCCTTCTTCAGGCTAGGAGAGCCCGTCGAGCTTTAAAAGGGCTGGTTAGGCTTCAAGCCCTTGTAAGGGGTCATATAGTAAGAAAGCAAGCTGCCACGACACTCCGCTGTATGCAAGCTTTGGTCAGAGTTCAGGCCCGTGTTAGAGCAAGGCGAGTTCGCATGGCTTTGGAAAACCAGACTGACCAGCAAAATACTTCACCAGAGCACACGATTGAGGCACGTGTTAGAGAAATTGAGGTGAGATGCACAAGTTTAATAAACAAGGCATCCTATTATCTTGTCATTTATTTGGCTGATAGTTATATATGATGATACTATTTCAAAAATTGTTTGCAAAAGGCTGTTTCATGATTTGTTTACAAATTACCATATTGTTCTTTTCGCTAGGAAATAACTGGCATTGCAGTACAATGTTCTGGTTTGTTTGTGAACTTTTACCATTGTCTTAAAATGCAGGATGGCTGGTGTGATAGTATCGGTTCTGTGGAAGATATCCAAGCAAAACTTCTAAAGAGGCAGGAAGCAGCAGCTAAACGGGAGCGAGCCATGGCCTATGCTCTAGCTCATCAGGTAGTTTATCCTGCTTCTACACCAACATATGCATAAACTGTTATTCTAGTAATAAGATCACTGAAGTAATAAAGAGTGAATATAATAATATACTGTAATGCGTAAAACCTGTTCTAGTCTAAGGGGGTGTTTCGTTTCCCCTCATTCCTTGGTCTGCGTTATGTTTAGACCAGATCGGCATGGGCCGGTTTGTTTGGTTCATCCGTGTCAGAGCCAGGCTACATAACTCCGTAAGCCATCCGTACTGAGATAGCCTGTCTATCCCTGGCTCACAGAATCGGGCGACTAAGGTTAGCTAGGCTTTGGCTACCCCTCCCTTCCCATTCCCCTCATCTTCTGCTTCTTCACTGCCGGGGCAGATGACGTGAACAGCTTGGTCAAGCTTCTTCCTTGTCACCGGCACTCATATCCCTCGCACTGCCCCATCTGCCTCTGTGTCTTGGTCTTTCATTGCTGCAGTCGTACTCGGCCTGTGCTGCCTTGCCGCAAAGCGGCGCTGCAGGGCAAGGACCAGGCATAGGCTGTCCAGCTCCGGTGAAAAAGAGTGCCGCACATGGTTGGCGCCGGCCTGCGTGCACACGACCAATGGATCGATTGGTCTTGGTGCTTTGGTAGAAGAAAAAAAAGTGAGAACTCGATGCATAGTAGGTAGTTGGTCTCCATTGGTAGCTTAGTTCAGCTTTTGGCGTGGTAAGTTTGCTAGGTCGATGAGCTAGCTAGCCCTGCAGTCTGGTAATGGTTTACTGTTAGTACAAGGATCAAGTGATTTTCCAAAGATAGAATGACTTAAAAAAAAGCGTTTGGTGATCTGATCCTTACGCCACCATTATCCTCTTTGATTGGGTTGGAAACGTTAGTGCTTTTTTATTCCATGCCGACTCCTTGATGTCCTGCATGTTAGCTGAGTTCATGCAGAGCACCCAACCAAACATGATCCTAGCTTGTCAGGTTTAACCATACAACTAAACACCATGAACTTGCCTTATGCTTGCCTGGCTATCCTTGACCAGGTCTAATCTTAGCCAGGCTCGGATGCTTGCTATTGTTTGACTAAGTCTTCCTTTCTTGGGGAACAATTGAAGTTGTTCTTCCCTGTATGCTAGCTTGACAATTAAGATCCTCATCTTTTGCAAATCATTCTGTTTGGTCAGCTCATGGTAGAATAATTACATTCTGTAAATAACATGAGACCTATACTCGGAAGGAAAAATGAAAGATTTGTGCTTTGGTCCTCCCTGGGGGGCTGGGAGCGAAAGCACATCCAAGAATTGAAATTACCTTCATCTGATAAAAAACAATAAAAAGGAATCCACTGTGCAAGGTTAGTAAGCCTTTCAAATCCTGGTATTCGAAATTCTTAACTTGTTCCCCTCCTATTTCAGTGGCAAGCAAGTTCAAGACAAGCTGCATCATTTGAACCTGACAAGAACAGCTGGGGCTGGAATTGGCTAGAGAGATGGATGGCTGTTCGGCCTTGGGAGAGTCGGTTCCTTGGCACTTACGCTGCAGATGGGATTTTTGTAGTTAATGAAACCAGGCAACCTGACATAAGTGCAACGAAGACCCCATGCAGAAAACCTGTTAAAAAGCATGATTCAACCCTTCAATCAAACACATTGAACCAGAAGGTCTTCCCATCAAACTCAGAGGGTGGTGGCTCCTCGACAAACCGATCCAGTGGTTCGGCATCAGCTAAATCTAGACTGAAGGTTTTACCCAGAGAAGGCGCTGAGGAAGCTTCATCTCGTCCTTCTGTACTTGTTGTGCGGTCCACTAGTAACCCAAGGGAGAGGACTTCCAATATTAATTCAAAAGAGAGGACTGGGGACTTGGATTGTCAAGTTCATAAAAGATTCTCCTTGCCTGGCATTGGTAAGTCTACATACCACCTGCACTACTTCTAGCATGAGCTTCTTTTATATGAAGATTTAGAAGACATTTCTTGTTATACGTATCAGCATATGGCATCTGTGTTGTTTAGATCCTCATAGACACTAGGCAACTTGGAGTAGAATTTAGCTTTCATGCATGGGATACGCTTCTTTACACAGCTGCTTAAATAAAATATTCAAATCCATTGAATTGCTATTGGCAAATTACCAGGTTCAGAAGCTGGCAAACACCTGACAAAGAAAGGCACGGTTAACCGATCCCTGAAGGCCACAAAAGATTCCCAAATACTGGGGTCAAGGCACCATCTTGCCAGTTCCATTGATCCAGTTCCCACTAGAGTTGAGCTAGAGACTTGAGAGGGCATGTGATGCTTGAACATCGCCATGGATTGCACTGAGCTGCTGGATGCCGTTCTTATCTGCATGACTGCATGTAACATCCATGTTGTACTGGCGGAGACACAGAATATCTGGGCATGCCCTTGCGGTGCGCGCTATGCTCATTTCATGAGATAAAACCAGATGCGTGTCCATATATGGTGAGGTTACCTTTGGTTGTATTGTTGTATTTGTAAGTTCTTGCTAGGAGATGTAAATTTCTGTGGTCGAACGGTGTACTTATTATGTGTTGTTGGTGTATGGTATTGGTATAGTTGTAACTTGGAAGGTTAAGCGAGATAAATCCATTGAACTGTTTTGTGGACATGGTATTGCCGTGTTGTTATATATATAGATTTAAATTTGTATCTGGCGACCGATTACTCATGCTTTAGGCTCCCTCTGGAGCACGGAAAAATTTCATGAATCATTTTTTTTTCTGTGCAAGTAAATTGATTCCTATAAAATTCTTGCATGATACCTATGAAAATCCTGTATTCTAAAGGACCTTTAGTAAATCCTGCGCTCTAAAGGGGTTCTTATCCTTGCCGAGCTCCAACATGGCAGCAGCCGGCAATGCCTGTCCATCACAAAGAAGGTGCAACGACATGGAATTGCGTCGGCGATACTTAAGGCCCAGTTTGAAAGGTAGACTTTCTGCTATTTATTTCGTAATAATCGTAAAAAAAAGAATATGTAAAAGCTCAAGCCAGATCTCTTCTGTGCAATTTACTTTTTTTGTGATTATACAGTACAACTTAGACACTTATTTCTTTCACGTACTTATGATGTTTCATCCCCATGTTACTGAGATATGTATCTCTGATATTATGCACCTCTACAGCGGCATCGCTTATTGACAGACGATCTTTGGGTGATTGCTTTGAGCACAGCACACCAAGCTGGATAATAGCAGCCAAGCATTCCCTGGTTCTGGAAATATCTCTCGTGCCATTGCTATTTTTTGCTTGGTCATACAACCAGATTCTGGAATCTGCTATCTCCATCACCTGACCAGGAAGTGCAGCTGCCTCAACAAAGTAATGCAGGTTTAACCCGTCCCTGAACATGTCGTCTGTTGGGCGCCTTCGTGTAAACATCTCGATCAAAACGATGCCAAGGCTGTAAACATCACCGTGAGTTGATACTCCAAGCCCTTCTCCATATTCTGCAACAGATTAATTGTAACGAGAATAAACAGCTATGTATAGCTAGTTGAATCTGATAAGGCAGTGAAGTAGCTAGACATCACAGGATGCATATTGAATTACCTGGAGCAACGTATCCGATAGAGCCTCTTACGCCGATGGTACTATTGGAATTCACACAAGTTTCTTTTGCAGCTTCATTTAGAATTCTAGCGATGCCAAAATCTCCAACACAAGCCCTCATGTCCTGGGTAAGAAGAATGTTGCTGGGCTTGAGATCGCAGTGGATGATCATTGGATGGCAGCCATTATGGAGGTAGTCCAATGCATCTGTGATGTCAACGGCGATATCTAACCTCTGCTCTAATGTCAGTGTTGCTGCATTTTTTCTCTGGCTTTCCAAATCTGAATCTGAATGGATCCAGCTATCTAAGTTTCCATTTGGCATAAGCTCGAATACTAGAGCCCTGAAGTCTTTACCTTGGTGGTCGATGCTCGAACAGCATGTGATGATCTTTACAAGGCATCGGTGCCTAACTCTTCGCAGTGCCTCACACTCAGTCTGGAAACTTTTGTATGATCCTGATTGCTGAAGATTAAATACTTTGATAGCTACAGAAACACGTCCATTTTTTAAGGTGCCACTGTATACGGACCCATATCTTCCTTGTCCTAGGAGATTGGATTCTGAGAACCCATCGGTTCCTTTGAGTATCTCATCATATGAAACCATTGGAAGCTCTATATCAGTGAAACGAGGTGGTAGGTTTTCTTCCAGCTGCTGGGTTGCTGCCATTGCCATAGACCTTCTGTAAAGGAACGCGGCTAATGAAAGCACTGAAAGTAAAACCAGGATAGCTCCTACTGTCGGCAATGCTATTCTAAGCAACGTTGACGTGGTTTTCTTATTGTTCCTTGCAGCAGAGTCTGGGCACTTTGGCAGATGAAGCTGTGGCATTCCACCGCATAACTTATCGTTTCCAACTATTGATAGTCCAGTTAGATTCTGGAAAACTCCGTCCTGTGGTACTTCACCTTGTAAATTGTTGAAGGACAGGTCGAGACGGACCAGTGATGTTTGATTACCTAGGAGCTGTGGAATTTGTCCTGATAGGTTATTGTGGGCAAGGTATAGCTGCTGCAAATTGGTAATATCCCCTAGGTCCCCAGGAATGCTTCCATTCAGCTTATTGCTTGTCAAGTTCAGTAAAGTAAGCCCTTTCATGTCACCGAAAACAGGAGGGATGTTTCCTTGTAATAAATTGCCATCCATTAGGAGGATTTCTAGTACTACGCAGTTGCTGATGGCATCAGGTATCATACCAGACAGTCGGTTTCTCGATAGAGAGAGCACTCCAAGATTCACAAAGTTACCAACCTCTGACGGAAGAGGTCCCTCCAGCAAGTTATCAGACAAATCCAAATACAGTGACAGTGATGGTAGGTTCATAACCTCTCTTGGGATCACCCCACTAAGGTTGTTGCTAGACAAATCTAGTACCGACAGTTTCTTCAGATTCCCCATGCTTGCTGGAATCGATCCCTCCAGGCTGTTGGCTTTGACAATGAGGTTAACTAGACCAGTGAGGTTTCCGATGGATGACGGGATGCTTCCTGACAAGTTGTTGTAACTCAGAAACAGCTTGTTCAGCTGTGTGAGCTTGCCTATGCTTACTGGAATGGCCCCAGTGAGCAAGTTCTCTCCAAGCATAAGCTGCTGAAGGCCTACCAGATTTCCAATGTCAGTTGGGATGGCACCAGATATACTGTTGGAGAAAATCAGTAGCTCCTGGAGAGTCGTGGACAAATTAGCCAATGAATTTGGTAGTTCCCCTGCAAACCTACTATTCCATCCCAATTCTAGTACTTGCAGCGCGCTACAATTTGTGAGCGAAGTAACGAATGCCCAATCTTGCTCACTGTATGCCTGGAACATGTTGTTGTCCAGGTTGAACCATTCAAGTTGCTGCAGTCTGCCTAGCGCAGAAGGGACGACTCCACTGAACTCATTGACGGACACGTCAAAAACTTGGAGATTGGAGAGATTAGTGAGAGATGTGGGGATGGCTCCCGTGAACCGGTTACCTCCAAGCGCAAAGAACCGCATGCTGCTGCCAAGGGTTGTTCCGAAATCTTGAGGGAGACGACCGTGCAGCTCGTTCTCCGCCATGGAAAGTAGCTTGAGCGATGACAGGTTGTACAGGGAAGGAGGAAACGTTCCCGAGAGGTTGTTCATGGAGAGCTGAAGGCTCCTGAGGTGTGGGTTTCCCCCGATGCCCGCGGGGATCGGCCCCTCTATGTGGTTGATCGCCAGGGACAGGTCCTCCAGCCGGGAGAGGTTCCCGAGCGACGCAGGGATGGTTCCGGTGATGCTGTTGTTGGCAAGACGGAGAACTCTGAGCACCGTCAGCATGTCGCCGATCTCGGCAGGTATTCTTCCTCGCAGCCCCCTGTTGCCACTGACGTCCATGACCTCGAGACGGACGCAGCGGCTGATGTTGCCCGGGATCTCGCCGGCGAGCGAGTTGTCCGCCAGATCAAGATACCAGAGGCGGCGGAGGGAGCCGATGGTCGGCGGGATGTCGCCGCGGAGGGCGTTGAGGCTCAGGTTGAGGGACCGGAGGAAGGTGAGGTTGCCGATGGCGGGGGAGATGGTGCCGGCGAGCCCCTGGGATTGCAGGTCGAGAGCGACCACCCTCCGTGGGTGTCTCTGGCCGCCGCACCTCACGCCCTCCCAGCTGCAGTAGCTGCCGCTGCCGTTCCGAGACCAGGAGGCGAGCGAGGCTCCGGACGCCGCCTTTGCCTTGAAATCTAGGAGCGCGCGCTCGTCGCTTTCTTGGCCAGTCGACGGCGGCGCGGCTGCCGTGGCAACTGCACGCCTACCCGCCATGGCGTAGAGAAGCAGCAGCATTTGAGCTGCCCTCGCATGGAGCTGCAGCATGGCTGGCTGGCTGGCTGGTTCTTGCCTCTGCTTGGCCCATCCTATTCCTAGGACGCGCGACGCCGTATCATCATCTCGTCTGAAATCAAAATTCAGGAACGAGGACTCGCTGTGTCTGTCACTGTCTTAGAGTGTTGACTCCCTTGTCCATGAACAGAACCAGTGAACCCGCTGTAGAAGCGACTAGCGAATCGCGACCCGGAATCCTGTTTGGCACGCTCGGAGCAGAACTGACGCACGACCTCTGTTCGGGTGAGAGCCCGCTTTCCCTGAAGCTTCCTCTACCCTTTTTCTTTCCGCGTTCCGCTTTCGGGGTGAAATTGAAACACAGCCAGTTGGATCTGGGGCCATGGATGTGATCAATCCATTGGCCCATATGTCGCTGTTTTCCTTTCCTATCTTGCTAGGCCTTGTTTACCTTAAAAAAAAATTCAAGATTTTTTTGTCAAATCAAATTTTACGACACATGCATAGAATATTAAATATAAATAAAAACAAAAACTATGCAATTTACCTGTAAATTGCGAGACGAATCTTTTAAACCTAATTCCTTCATGATTAGATAATGTTTGTCAAATAAAAACGAAACTGCTACAATGTCAAATCCCAAATCTTTTTAGATCTAAACAAGGCCCTAGTTTTTAGTGTGCTAATAACTATTTCGTCTAATAGCAACATTTTAATTGATAAGAGATGGTAATAGATTCAAAGGTGAAAAGGTGATCTATTAGCATGTGTTGTTTAGATCCATGTTTGTTAATTTTAGCGTGCTAGCCGCTATCATCAAGATTCAAACATGAAACATGCCCTACCCTGACAGTAATAGTACTGTAGGAATATGGTGATGATCAAGTAGAATATGATTTGTGGACTTTTACCTGAGCTCTAAACAACTATACATTAGTACGATGTGTTGAAAAAAAGTATGAAAGAGTACGTTTTGCTAATTCATTGATCCAGTTTATGTTCGTATCGACTTATGTAGAAAAAAGAAGCTTCTTATTTGTTAATATAGGTTTTAGGGTCTGTTCGGTGATCTGAAAAGTCATAGCGAAAAATATTATTCGCCGATTTATTGTGAGAAAAAAACATAATTGACTAACAGAAAAAGTACGGCTTATAAAACAAGCGAACAAACTTTTAATATTACCTTTTGAATTCCTTTGTGCAAAACGACCATTCAATGGGCCAAACATTCTTAAGAACTAACCATCCTTATAGTATTAGTCTAAGAGGTAAGATTAAGAAACTTGTGGGAGTGAAAGTGAACCGATTGTTTATTAGTAATATAGATCGAAGCCGGCGCCAACGGGTTGGCCGCTTTAGCCGGAAGGTAGCTTAGGTGTTAGGCGATAGCCCTGGTTTGTTAAAGTCAAAATGTAGCGACAAAGTTCATTCCTGCCGGCGGTGACCCCGCTTGTAACTTTATAAATCTACCTTTTTAATATAAGGGCATTTGTAATTGGTGATTTATAAACTAGCTCTAAGTATTATATATATATTTTAATGAAAGAGACTGAGAAGTTAATTCTTGATTAAGAGCTAGGCTCATACGTTTTCAAGATTATATGAGGTGTAACGTAGATCTATGTTATGAACTATATGCTAAAAGTTGATATTATTGAAGAAGTTAGCTTAGAGCTAATAACTACCTTATAAGACTATAACATTACGGGTGTTCTAATGATATCCAATGCTTTTGTGAATTTGAAAAAAATAAATAAAAAAATGTGTAAATGCTGGGCTGGCAAACGGAAATGGGCTGCCCAGGCCCAAGAGGAAGCCGTCCCTTTATTCCTTGCCTCCACGACGCGTCTTTGTAACGAACCAAACCGGAACGTAACCTCCCACTCTCGTCAACGACCTCGTCCGTCGCGCCCGAGGCGAGAACGCCCCCAGTTTCGCGCTATGGCGGCGACGTCGTCGAGGCGCGTGTCGGTGCCGGCCCTGGCGGCGGCGGCGGCCGCCGTGCTCCTGCTCGCTTCCGTAGCCGCGGGCGACGACCACAACGGCGTCTACGATCCGTGCGCGGACGCGTCGGTGCAGCGCGGCGACGGGTTCACCTTCGGGGTGGTCTTCTCCGGGCGCGACTCCTTCTTCTCCGGCGGCGTGCAGCTCTCCCCCTGCGACAGCCGCCTCGGGCTCGCCAACCGCGCGCAGCTCGCGCTCTACCGCCCCCAGGTCGACGAGATTTCGCTCCTCACCGTCAACTCCTCTTCCTTCGACCCGGTGAGTCTCCCTCGATCGCCATCATTAACTGCTTGTGGATTCCGTGTTTAATTGCCAAAAGTTGCGCGAGGTGTTATACGAATTATGGATGGCATATGAACGCATATGACGAACCCTAGTTAATCGAGTATTTTGACCTCATCGCATAAGTGATTTATCATTAATTTCCTTTTCTTATCTATATACAGACAAATAAATTAATTTGCGAATGGTATTGGCTCTGCTAGGAAAATAAATTTAGGTTAATGGGATAGTATTTCCTAACAGCAAACAAAAACCTGAGTACAGTGCTTATTAGTTCCTTAATAAGTTAGGCAGAGAACGAAGAACTGGTCAACAATCGTCGGTGACCACGGCCAGCTTGGAGGGGTTAAGCCAAATCGTTGAGGGAGCTGGACGTTCTTGTCCCATCGACGTATTGAGACAGTGCCACTTTTGGATGCATTTGTGTAGCTGAACAGGGGTAGGGCGAACTGTCCTTCGAAGCTGGGACACGCCTCGTGTAGTTGTGTGGTCCAAGTGTTGGGTTGTTAGCATTCACGATGCAATTTATTCGGAAGTTTATGAGCGTGCTGCCCTCACAAATTTGGAATGTCCCTGTTCTGCAATTCTACTTACTAATTGATTTCGAGGAATTGGTTGGAGCTGGTGGGTTTCTATAATTTTTATCTGCAATAGTAGTGCAAATTTTGAATGACTATAAATTTGCTGATCTTCATGATTGAAGACTTTCGCGCCACCCAATATTTCACCAGTGTCGGGATTGCGGGAGGGTTGCTTATCGCCCACCTTCTCCCTCTTAAGTGAACGCCATAGGTTCTGCATCTAAAAAAAAATGTTGAAGACATCCCCTTCTTTACGTCTATACTAGTATGTGTGGCAGTGCCTTTTCTTTTCAACAACAGCTGTGCAAATTTTCTTCAGTGATTTATCACAACATGCGTATTCCAAAACAATGGACTCAAGGCATTAAAATTTAGTACACCATGATCAACAGTGGAGACAACCAGAAATGGATGAAAAAACTGCTGCATTTGTTTCCCCCCTATAATGACCACCAGGGAAAACACAGCCTCTCTTGAAGCAATTGGCTTTGTGTAGTTCTAAACTGGCAATCACCATGGAATGATTGTTCCAGGTTTGTGCCTTTAATTTTCTATTAAGTATGTGAGTAGAATTATCAAACTGCGGTTGCTTGTTCTCTTCTTGAATGATGAATAATGATCGAATTGAATCACATCTAGTGACTAACGCACAACCCTTTCACCCTGTTCCAGTCTTCTTCTGGTGGGTACATGGTGGCTTTCGCCGGGAAGAAATACGCAGCTAGGTCAACCCCGGTGTTCGTCGCCAACACCTCGTACACAGTGACAGGCTTTACCCTGGTGCGTCCACGTCCTTTGCTGTTCTTCGCAGTCATCCCTTAAAAGGGACATGTATATAACTTGGTTAACCGATGGAGCTCCGGCACCTGTTGCTGCATTTCAGGTCCTGGAGTTCCAGAAGGGCACGCTCCAGAACCTGTTCTGGAAGCCCAGCGGGTGCTCGTCATGCTCGGGGCGCTCCGACTTCGCGTGCGTGGACAGCAGCTGCGCGATCAAGACGACGAGCTGCAAGGGCAAGGGCGGGCAGGTGGACTGCAACCCTGGGATCCAGCTCGCGTTCTCGGGAACGGACAAGCACGAGGCCGTGCTCAACTCGTGGTACGAGGTGTCCAAGCTCCGGCAGTACTCCCTGTTCGGGCTCTTCTCCAACCTCAAGGACTCGCTCACCAGCCAGTTCAGCAGCTTCTTCTAGCTAGAGCCTGCCCCGTCCAGTGCGAGCTGCCACGTCGTCGCTCTGTACTGTACGCTTGCTTTTGCTCTGTCTGTTCTATGGACTATGGTTATCGTGTAGAGTATGCTTAGTGAATACTCCTTCTGTCGTAGTTTTGTTTCTGATGACAGAAGAACTACGTATGTGTATAACGGCTATCATCAGATGAGTCCTATGTATGTCAGTATGTGCAGTTTATAATGCAAATGAGATGGTGTAAGTTTTGCGTGACTCCACTCATAGGTAGTCCACTCGTGCCGTTCTTATTCGCTTGTCTGAAAAATCGTGATTGAATGATTAGCAGATAAGCTCAAGCGAGTAGGCTCGTTCCGGCCGTACACATAACATCATCAGAGGAATTGGGCCAGCGGCCGGCCCGTTTGCGCTTGAGGTTGACTGTCTGAGGAAATAGGAGGAAAGACTGGTGAGAGTGAGACTGCGTCAAGTATAGGTTTTCATCTCGCACTAATATGATGGGCTAGTCCGAGCACGACACTAAGGCCTTGTTTACTTCCAAAATTTTTTGGAAAATATGAATAGTGACATTTTTGTTTGTATTTGATAAATATTGTCTAATTATGAACTAACTAGGGTCAAAAGATTCGTCTCGTCAATTTCGACCAAACTGTGCAATTAGTTTTTATTTTCGTCTATATTTAATACTCCATGCATGCGTCTAAAGATTCGATGTGACGGGGAATCCGAAAAATTTTGCAAAATATTTTGGGAACTAAACAAGGCCTAAAAAGCACGGTCTAGGCATGGCACGGTCCGGTAGTAGTGCCGTGCCTAGGCCGCAACTTCGGCCCGCAGTGCCGGCACGGGCACGGCACGGTTAATAGGCTGGTACGATTATTTCCATCGTCTGATGCTTTAAGGATAGATCATGACCATTGAATGTATTCTGGGTCATATATATAAACATCACACAACTCTTTCAAACTCCAACTCCCTAGTCAGCGGCGCAGACGCATCCTTGCTGCGGTCACTCTTTCTCCACTATACGACAGCGATGGTGCTCGTCTTCTCCGTGAGGCAGGGCACAATGAGCTTCTCGACTTCTTCCGAAGCCACGGGCACGATGGGCCACCGTGCCTATCGACACGGCACAATACGGTTAAGGAGCCATAATACTGTGCCTGGACCGAAAGTTTAGCATGATGACTCAAGACGGCACGGCACGATAGATACAGTGGGATAGTGCCATGTCCGGGCCGCCGGTTTGGCCAAGTATAGCGTAAGTCTCAGGCGTGCATGCTGCGTGGGTGGGAGTATGGACTACTCAACAACCACCGCAAAAGCAGGTTTGACCCGCAAGTTCGGATCCCATTCCAAGATCGTTCATCTTCTTCCCCCAACGCACATCGATAGCAAAAGAAAATGAGCCGGCTCCAGACTCCAATCCATATGTGTTATTGTTGATGCAAAAGGGCGTCAACAGTTATAAACAAAACCACCGGTAATAAATAACTATAATCAAGTCGACCAGATCAATCAACTAACCGTATCATACAAAGGCCACGAACAAAAAGAACTAGAACGAATCTGGGGTTGTGGAAAAACCCAACGATAATCATCTCTCCCGGTGTATACGTATCCACCACAAGACGGCAGCAACCTGATCAGTGATCACCATGCATGAACAAACGCAGGCAGAGCACAGCGCGGCGGGCTAGTTCTTCTTGGTGTTTTGGAGCACGATGGGGAGGACGATGACGAGGATGATGACGAGGAGGATGAGGATGGCGATGCAGGTCCACTTGCGCGTGCTCTTCTGGTGCTTCCTCGCCACCTGCAGCTGCTCGCGCCCGCGATCGACGAACGACCTTGCCCGCCCCACGTTCCCCTCGATGTCGTCCAGCTGCTCCCCCTGCGCGGCCACGAGCACGGCCATGTCGTTGAACACCTGCTGCAGCTCAAGCAGGGACCGCTCCAGCTCCGCCACGGCGCCGTGCCGCTCCTGGATCTCCGCCACCACGCCCAGCACCTGCCCTCTCCCTTGCTCCGCGATGGCGCGCTGCAGGAACCGCTCCCCTTCCCCGGACTCCGCCAGCGCGTCCAGCGTCGCCTCGTCGGGCTGCGTCCCCGTCACCGTGAAGTACCGCCGCGCCACCGTGTCCCTGTACTCGGACGCCACGCGGGACCGCAGCGACGAGAAGGACTCCATCGAGTCGCGGAGCTTCTTGCGCAGCCCGGCCACGACGGAGGTCCGGGTGCGGTCGGTGGAGGAACCGGGCCCGCACCCGGGCACCGAGCGGTTGGCGGCGTTGGCGCGGTCCAGCGACTCGAGACGGAGCTTCACCACTTTCGCCTTCTTGATCGCCGCGGAGACGTCCGCGTCCATCCGCGCGCGGAGGTCGCGCACCGCGGACGCGTCGTGGAGAGACTTGCCCGCCTCGTTGCCGTCGTGGAGCGAGCGCTGGATCCGCTCCAGGTCACGGAGCTCGTCCTTGATCGACTCCACGTCCTCGAAGAACCGGTCCAGGCTCGCACCCGCCGCGGCACCCGGCGGCGCAGACATCTCCACGCTGCCGGACTCGATGTCCCCGTCGTCTCCCCCGCCGCGCTTCCATGAGCTCGAGAACAAGCTGTTCATGGCTGCTGGCTTTGCTGTATCGCCTCGCCTGGGTGATCAGCTGGATCGCTGGCGCCCGCTGCTCTGTATCACCTGGCTGATTGGCTTCCTCACGGATCAAGGTCGTTTCTCGGGGTTCGCTCCGGTGGCCGGTTTCTTGGATCGGGAGATGAAATAGTGGGAGGGGTAGTTGGGCAAGGGCGCGAGGAGATTTCAATCATCAATCATGCGAAGCGAAAGGGAAGACGACGGACGCGGAGTTGAAGGAGTCGGCCGTGCCGAGGCAGACATCCATCCATGTGATGTGACCCCGTGGCGGGCTTGGGCTGCGCGTGAGGCCGAGGAGAGGAGACCGTGTGCGCGCGCCTCCTTGCTCTGAAATGGCAACGCCAGCGCGGGAGGAAGGTGGGACGAAGGAGAGGGGGCACGGACACGTACGAGCGAAGGGTTCTTGAGACGCCGATATGTGGTACAATTTGGCGAGTCGGTCGCCGGATCACGCGGTGGCGTCGCTGGAAATCCAACGCCCGGAACCAACCACCCTGACCGGAACAGCTGCCGTACAATTGAGAGCAGAGGATTTCCACTCTGTTCTTGCTTGAGCTTCAACGTGTTTTCTTTTACAATAAATTAGCATCAGTATTAGCAAAAAAAAAAGAAGCCAGTCGGATGACTTGCAAAGTCGTACACACTCTTGATAGCAATTTTGTATTATTATTCTATTTCCTCGAGACATATCACACATATAATGTGTTTTATTTTATAATAAAGGCAATAATCATGCGAGGAGGAAGGCAACGAACTGACATCGTCATTATCCGGTCCACGTTGACCCGACCCGATCAACACAACTGCACAAGTATTGTACATTTTTTTTTTTTGCACAAAGTACGGGTCCACCAGTCAAACTCGTACATATTTTTGTTACACGTACAGAGTACTACACAGGGACAAGAGAGAAATGGGCGATACTAGAGTAATAAAGTATCAATTGGTAGTAATACTTGCAAAGTGATGTCTGGCAATACTAGAATAAGGCCTTGTTTAGTTCCAAAAAAAATTGCAAAATTTTTCAGATTTTCCGTCACATAAAATCTTTAGACGCATGCATGAACTATTAAATATAGACGAAAATAAAAACTAATTGCACAGTTTGGTCAAAATTGACGAGACGAATCTTTTGAGCCTAGCTAGTTCATGATTGGACAATATTTGTCAAATACAAACGAAAATGCTACTATTTCTATTTTGCAAATTTTTTTGGAACTAAACAAGGCCCAAAGTGATCACCATTCGATTCTGTTAAAAAAAATAAAAGCAACCAAACAGACCGTAATCACCATCAGTTTTGTAGCTACTGTACCCACCAATTGGGGCGCGGAAAATAACGAGCTGGGCACGCCAATCCTTCGTGGTCGTGGCCACATTTTTGTGCTCCACATGCTGCATCACTCAAGTAACTCTCGGCGAAGGTGGTGCTGCTGCCCAAATGGCCGGGCCGGCGCAATGGCGCATGCATTGGTTCGAGCACAAGGGCAGTGCTCGTCACCGCAGCCGCCCCCGTCTCGGTTCTGCCCCCATTGATTCCCTGCCTGATGTGGTAGAACATGATAACGAGTGGGGTAAGGGCACTGACTATCATGGAGTCCAAGACAATTAATTACATATTATTTATGATATTTTGCTGATGTGACACCATATTTATTGAAGAAAGAGGTAGAAAAAATAAGACTCCAAGTCTTATTTAGACTCCAAGTCCACATTATTCGAGGTAATAAATAACTTTAGACTCCATGATAGAGTCTGCATTGTGAATGCCCTAACGACGCGACAGCAACCGAAGCGGAAAATAAAAGCAAACGACTGGGGCCTGTTTAGATTGGGAACGAAAATTTTTTGGGTGTCACATCGGATGTGTCGGAAGGATGTCGGGAGGGTTTTTTAGAAACTAATAAAAAAACAAATTACATAGCTCGTCAGGAAACTGCAAGACAAATTTATTAAGCATAATTAATCTGTCA
>Ga0182004_10001149_pt1 | contig 18778 bp, 19 predicted proteins | sample Sormic07211540_1_FD_120479 | JGI IMG/M metagenome (GOLD analysis project Ga0182004, IMG submission 120479) | Endophyte microbial communities from Sorghum bicolor roots, Mead, Nebraska, USA - 072115-40_1 MetaG | ecosystem: Host-associated > Plants > Roots > Unclassified | place: USA: Nebraska...
CATGTAGTTCGGCTAGGTGACTGGTCATAGTTTCTGGTTTCTGATGAGTAACGTTGTGCTCTTCTAATTCAGCTAAACAAAATGCATTTTACAGGTGGTCTGTAGTTTGCAGAATTTACTGCATGTAACGTTGTGCTCTTTTCTATACAAAATGCATTTTACGCCGTCGCTAACTCGCTACCGACGAATCTCCGCAAAAAGCGCTGAGAGAGAGAGCTGCAAGAGATGGAGGAGCTGAAAAATTAGATCTCACCGGCTCCTTCTCTCTTCTCACGCGGGACAGACGCCGCTGCCCTGGATCCACACCGGCTCCTACCCTCTTCTCACGCGGGACGGACGCCGCTGCCCTGGATCCACATGCTGTGGCTCCTCCTTCCTTCTCACGCGCGTAGCCGACGACGGAGAAGAAGCCCGGCGGCCAGGAACGACACAGAGAGGCGGGGCGGAGGCGAGACGACGCGGGTGGCGGGACGGACCGGAGGAGGCGGATGCCGCCGTCGCTCGGCGGCGCGACGGGAGGTGTGGAGCGGTGGTGGTAGTCCGAGCGGGAGCGGTGGGGCGACGGCGAAGAAGAGTTCGTGGTGTGCCGCGGGATACCCGGTCTCCCCAGAGCGACGGCCGAAGAATAATTACTACAAAATCGACTTTTAAAAATAGAAAAAAAAGATTTTAATTATAGGGAATCGCCCCGCCCATCTCCGTCGAAGTCACAAGTCGCGTTTTTTTCGCTTAAAAAAGCGTGCTTTGTGGCCGGTGCGATTCGAACCTGAGATCTTGCCCCTGCGCGTAGCCTTCTCTACCACTCCACCTATCACTCAATTATGTCTATATTAGAGTTTAGTTCCCCACATATTATCCTAAACTGAGCATATATTAATTATTTGAGGCCCTAAACGGATTCTAATGGAAAAGTTGTCAACTACAAAGCTTCATAACTTTTTAAGATCTACAACTTTTATAGTGGTAATTTCTCCATCCGAGGTCATTTACAAAATTTGAATTTCAAATTTGAGAAATTCAAACGTAGTTTTTGATGACAAGATGATAAGAAAATGAGGTCATTTGAAAATCTCAAAAAATTTAAACGAGGTCATTTGAAAACATCAAAAAATTTAATTTCAAAATATACATAGAGAGAAATAAGAAAATGCTTATGAGTTGAGGACATTGATAATTGGGCTCACATGCCACCTTGAAAATCGATATCACTTTATCTTTGTATTAGATTTATGACAGTGACAATTTGACCATTATAACATGGCAAAGATTGTCATAATATGGAGTTTGACTATATTGAAGACACTTTTTGTGACATGAAATCATTTATGGCACTAAGTTGAGATGGCTTTCAAAATAACGTCATAAACTGATCAATTTAGTGACATTTTGATCACATGTCATGCCATAATCGTCATAAGATGACACATTTCTTGTAGTGTAGGAGTGTCCTTACTGACAGAAAAGTGTGACACTCTGAGATCTCTTTAATTTCACCACAATATGCTCAAATTTATGGCGGCCTTAAATAATAACCTGATTCTGTAACTAACGCATGCAGGTACTTCATCTTGATTGATGATATCTGGAGTGTATCAGCATGGGAGCTTGTGCGATCTGCCTTACCTGTCAATGACAATGGAAGCAGAATTATTACTACAACACGCATTAAAGCAGTAGCCAACTCATGTTGTACTGGTATTGCGGCACAAATGTATGAAGCAAAACCACTCAGCGATGATGACTCTCAAAGGTTATTCTTTAAAAGACTATTTTGCTCCAGTGATGATTGTCACCCAGATTTGAGGAAAGTATGCAGTGACATTTTGAAGAAATGTTCTGGCTTACCATTAGCCATAATCAGTATCGCTGGTTTATTAGCAAACAGAAGCAAGACATTGGAAGTCTGGTGCAATGTATTGAGGTCCATTTCTGCTGCCGTTGACAAAGATTCCCCCATTGATAAAATGAAAAGAATTTTGCTGCTTAGCTACTTTGATCTTCCTCACCATCTGAAGAGCTGTTTGCTATACCTGAGTGTGTTTCCGGAGGATTATTCCATTGATTGCCGAGAATTGATATTGCTCTGGGTAGCCGAAGGACTGATTCCTGGACAGGACAGAGAAAGTATGGAGCAGCTAGGGCGAAGTTACTTGAATGAACTGATCAATAGAAGCTTGGTCCAGCCAACAAATGTTGGAGTAGATGGCACAACCGTAAAACAGTGCAGAGTTCATGATGTCATACTTGAGTTCATTGTGTCAAAGGCTGTAGAAGACAACTTTGTTACCATATGGAATGGTAATGGTTTTTCTAAAAACTATTATTCAAACAAGATTCGCCGTTTATCCATCCAGAAAGACACTGCCCCGGTAGAAGAGATATCCAAGACAATAAAAAATGCAGCTCATATTCGATCAATTAATATCTTTGGCTATAATAATTCAGTGCTGGTCAAAAAGCATGCCTATGAGTTTTTAATCTGCCATGTTTTGCGAGTGCTGAATATACAAGGTGTCATTGTTGAATGCAATCTTGGACATGTCAACGTTTTTGGTCAGTTGAAGTACTTGAGTGCAAACCTTCAGCTTCCGGAATATATAGAAAAGCTGCGACATCTAGAGACACTAGATGTGAAAGGGACTAGGCTTAAAAGCGTACCAACATGTATTATCCACTTGCATAAGCTGGTGCGTCTTTTTGTCCCTGAGTGGGTGCAACTACCCGATGGAATCAGAAATCTGCAGGCGTTGGAAGAGCTATCAACAATAAATTTTGGTATTCAATCGGTAGAGTTTATCCAAGGACTCGGAGATCTGACCAATCTATGCTCTCCTCAAATACGTGATATGGAAGCATGTATCTCAACGCTCTCCAAGCTGTTCAGGCGTCTGCGAGAACTACGCATGTGGAAGAGTATCCCTGATCATTACACATGTTCATTCATGGCTTCGTGTGTCCCTTCTCCACCACCACTTCAAAAGCTTCATCTTGATATACAAAACTTAAGTAGAATGGGCCCTCAAATTAGCTCACTAGTCAACCTATCTCGCCTCTACGTTACTGTCCGTGGTGAAGCGGGCAAGGAAGGAATAAATATCCTGGCAAGTTTACCCATGCTGCTCTCTCTTGCTGTTCGCTTTGAGAGGGACAACGATGGAGGTTCAAGCATCCTCCACCCAAGGCATGCAATCAGCAGACAAGGATTTCAGCTTTTGGTCAAGTTTGAATTGCGGTGTTGGCGCGAGATGGCATTGGAGTTTGAGCCAGGAGCCATGCCAAAGCTCCAAAGGCTCAAGCTGCGACTGCAAGCACGATGCCAGTTCAAGTATGGGGAAGATGGCCTCATCCTTGGGCTGCAGAACCTGGGACTAGGCCTCAAACATGTGGCTGTCAAAGTTGACTGCTATTCTGCATTTGCTGACGAGGTGGAGGCTTTGGAGGACGACGTCAGGGGCGCAGCAGGCGTGCATCCCAACAGTCCGATACTACAGATTACAAGATTTAATGGAAGTATTATGGCTGACAGGTGTCGTATTCCGAGCATTCGAATATTGCGCGTAGAAACCCGACGTGACGTGGAGGACAACTTTATATCACTATAAGTTATCATTTGTTTGCCGTTTTGATGTATGAAGCACGTAGGAATTGAACAAGCAAGGCACTGATGATCGATGAGCAGATATCTCGAACGGCAGGCAGCGCAGCAGGCGCAGCTTCTTAATGCTTATAGTGGGTGCTTACATGACTGTCAGTCTACCAGGAATCATAGAATTGGTGTGTAGCTTTTAGTTGTAACTAATGGAAATACACATGCGACACACAAGTGTCACACTACAATAAAACTTAACTGTGGCGGGCCTTTTGCATTTACCGTGACTGTTTTTGCAACCGTCACGACCATAAAGTCAAGATTAATCGTGGCTTAACCGAGGCGGGTTTTACAACCGCCTCGGTTAATACATTAACTGTGACGGTCTACATAAGGCAACCGCCACGGTAAATACACATTAACTGTGGCAGTTGTCTTATATAGCCCGCCACAGTTAATGTATTAACCGAGGCGGTTGTGTTATATTGCCCGTCTCTATTAAAGTTTCAATGAAAACGGTTGTTTTTAACTGCCTGTCTCTATTAATGTTTGTTTCACATTTTAAAAAAACCTCTATTTAAAACCTCTTTGAAATTTGGATTTCGATGTTGCTAATGTTCTTTTTTCGAGCAAAATTTTGATAATGTTAATAGCAGCAAATAGGTGAAAAACATATATATACATTCATGCATGTTAATCTAAAACAACCAACATTAGTGATCACATCATTATTTTTTATAACCACGTATCATTCACATCATTCATGCATACATGGTTCTACATATCATCTAAGGCACGCAACAAGTAATCTTTCATTTGTAACTCTTTTTCCTTATCGCTCCAGTTTTTGATCCTCTCGAACTTTGCATCTAGAGCTAACTCACTTTCCTTATTGAAGAATGTTCAACCTTCATGTGTGGCCTCGGTGACAAACTTACATATATCTGCTATAGTTTTTCTGAACTTAGGGTCGACCTTCTCTCTTTTCCACCAACCTTGTGCTTCCTTAAGCTGCCGCCAGCTACTGCTATATCTGCTACACGTCCTCAGATACTCACAAACATAGAATCTACATGAAACTGAGCCATATGGTTGTTTGGTGCACTGCTCGATACAACTAGTAGTGAGTAGAGTATAGTATTGTAAAAGTAGTAGTAGTGTAGTAGTAGTGGTGGTTGTAGTAGTAGTACATTATTAGTATTGCTACTTACTGGAAAATCACGCTTGATTTTTAGTTTTTTGTCATTCTTGATCTTTGACTTTTCAGTTCTCCGATCATAGCACTCGGGATCTTCCACATACTTCTTATAAGCACTATACCAAAAAATATAGTGTCAACGACAATTTGAAGACGTTTATATGTTACCTGTAAATGAATAAGAATAACTTATATCACTTACTATCTCAAAGCGCTGTCAAAGTGCTTGTACCATGCTTTGTTTGTTTCCCATAAGGAGTCTAATATGCAGGCCCTTCCATCCTAAGGATAGATTATAAATGCCAGTGGCGGATTTAGGATTTTAATCATGGGAGTACAGATACAAATAATATAGTTTATCAACATGGACATAATTAGATTACTAAACGATGTTAAAATAGTTGTGAATCTAGAGTGTTGAGGCTGTTGTCTGGGTTGAGCGCAGACTAGTAATTGTATATAACAATGTATTATACATATACATGTTATTAAAGGGTATATATACTAGATGTTTTTTAAGAAATTTTGAAGGGACAGCTGTACCCCCATGCTACTACTGTAGATCCGCCCCTAATAAATGCTATCTAGTGACCCATGATGCCATGACTGCACCATTCAGACGATACCGATTTGAAATGGTCAAATATGAGTAGTTATGGTCTTAGTTGCAATATATATGATCAAAGTATCTTTTGATCTTACCCAAACTGGTGGGCAGCCATGATGCATCCATCTGCTCATACCTTCTTTATGGCCCCATAGATGTACATTCGCACGATACCTATATTCGATTAGAAGATCATTCCTATATTCCGTTGTTTGTTCTGTATTTAAGTTCACTAAGTCCTCATAAGTATCTGGTCTATTGTAACCTGCAATGGTTCTCTCTGTAAGAAGGATCGAAGACAGATAGATATTGCTTACATAGGCTTGCCTCCTGCAAGAAGTCATCATGGCATTATTAGTTTGAGCATTAAAGTTCCCATAGCAATGATTAGGTTCTATAATAGATGTAAGTAACTTACAAGGCAAATATGGTGACTTAGGACACGTCGAGGTCCTTTCGCTGTAGTAGTCTATGCATGTTGTGGAAATAAAAAATGTTATATGTTTTGAAAAGTTAGATTAATTTTTTATATCAACTAATATAAAAGGATAAAATTGCATTTATAAAGAAAAAGTCTTATTCTTAAATAAAAGAGTTAGCAAGTAAGATGTAATATCTATAGTCATAAGAAAATAGCATCAAACTAATCTGATAGAACTATTATCCCCAATCACCATCGACTCCAAAATGATCACCCCCATGGACAATTCCTGTCAGCAAGCGAGGAAAGACCATACTTTATAATACCACGAGAAAAGAAAGCAAAGGGAGAAGCGGAAAATAATATGGACAATTACACAAACCATAGAGCTGATCTTCTTGTTGTGAATGATAGCAGATAAGCGACGAAGAACACAAGATCAAAACACAGCGGAGACACAAGATTTAATATGGAAAACCCCTCCAATGCGAAGGGGATAAACCACGGGTGCCAACCAGCAAACACTCCTCACTATTATCAAGAGTCGGGTTACAATGCCGTGCGGCGGCTTACAAGATCATATATTCGGTGGAACCCTAATTTGGGTATATATCCGGCGACGGGCCTCCGTTTCGCTCCGTCAGAAGTCGACCTTTATAATGTGCAACTGAATTTGGAACATATTCAACACCTCTATCTGGAACATAACAAAGAAAATACCACTGGCGCCAAATAGCCCCTTGGACTAATCCACTAAACCAACTAAGCTTGAGCATAGCTCAAACTTAATAACAGGAACAGGTTTAGTTATCATATCAGTAGAATTATCATGAGTATTGATCTTGCATACCTTTAACTAACCGTCATCAATCACATTACGAACATGTACTTGATGTCAATATATTTAGTTCTCTCATGAAACATATGATCTTTGGTAAGGTAAATGGCACTTTGACTGTCATAGAATAAATTAATGCAAGAATCAACTCCACACAGCTCAGCATATAGACCTTTCAGCCAAATTAATTCCTTGCACGCCTCAGAAACAGCCATATACTCTGCTTCAGTAGTTGACAAAGCAACAACAAGCTGCAATGTTGCCCTCCAACTTATAGCACAATTGCCAACTATGAACACATAACCAGTGAGTGACCTACGCCTGTCCAAATTAGCAGCATAATTTGAATCCACATAACCAATAAGTCCTTTCTCAGTTCTGCCAAATTTCAAATAAGAATCTATTGTGCCTCTGAGGTACCTAAAAATCTACTAAAATGTCCTCCAATATTCTTTACCAGGATTGGACATATATCTAATAACGAAACTCATAGCATATGATAAATCTGGACAAGAGCAAACCATGACATACATCAAAGACCCAACAACACTAGAATAAGAAACTCTTGACATGTATTCAATATCTTGATCTGTACTAGGACATTGTGTAGCCGACAATTTAAAATAAGGTGCAATAGGAGTACTAATAGCCTTAACATTATGCATGTTGAAACGCTGAAGAACTTTCTTAATATAATTTTGCTGACTAAGAAATTGCAAACCAGATTTTTTGTCTCTAGTGATTTCCATACTCAGAATTTTCTTAGCAGCACCAAGATCTTTCATGTCAAACTCACTACTCAACAATTTCTTCAATTTAGTAATTTCAACCTTACTCTTGGCAGCAATCTACATATCATCAACATACAACAGCAAGTATATAAGTGATGCATTAATATGCTTGATGTAAACATAGCTATCATATTTAGACCTCTTAAAACCATGCAACAACATAAATGGACCAAACCTCTTGTTCCACTGACGAGGGGACTATTTCAAACCATATAAGGATCTCTTCTACTTGCAAACAAATTTCTCCTTACCAAGCACTATGAACGCTTCCGACTAGTCCATGTATATATCCTCCTCAAGCACTCTATGTAAAAACGCAGTCTTCACATCTAACTGCTCAAGCTCAAGATCATGTGAAGTAAAAATACTAAAAAATGTATGAATAGAACTGTGCTTTACAACTGGAGAGAACACATCATTGTAGTCAATACCGGGAATCTGACTGTAGCCTTTTGCTATTAACCTTGTCTTAAACATTGGAGGCTCACTTGGAGATAAACCCTCCTTTCTCTTGAAGATCCATTTGCAGCGGATGGTCTTCTTCTTCTTAGGCAAAGGAACAACCTCTCATGTGCTATTCTTCTCAAGAGACTACATCTTCTCATGCATAGATGAAATCCACTTCTCATGATCGCCAGAACCAATGGCTTCACGATAAGTTGCTGGCTCATGAGTATTCTCCACCTGTTTAGCACAACTCAAAGTATAATAAGTCAAATTACATTCTTCAATATGACGAGCTGGAGGTCCACAACCCCTCTTTGACCTACGATAAGCAATAGGCAGATCCTCCTCTAACTACAAAACAGGAGGTAAGTGCTGCCGAACATCATCATAAGTATCATCATCAGCAACTTCATCATCATGAGTATCAACTGGCTCCACCTGCACACCTGCCTCATAAGTATCATCATCAGCAACTTCATCATCATGAGTATCAACTGGCTCCACCTGCACACCTGCCTCATCATCCACATGCTCCACCTGCATTAGGACTCTCTAAAACATGATCTAAGGATAAACTGTCATTAAACATCATAGATCCATTGAAAAATGACATTCCTACTCATGAAAGTCTTTTTCTCTTTCGGGATTCCACAATACAACTCCCGAACCATAACCAAAAAAAGACATTTAATAGCTTTAGGCTCTAATTTTCCATTATCAACATGAGCATAAGCAGTGCAGCCAAAAACTTTCAACTATGAATAATCTGCAGGTGTACCTCACCATACCTCAATGGGAGTTTATTATTAAGTGGAATAGAAGGCGTCTTGTTTATCAAGTAACAAGCGATGTTAGCTGCTTCAGCCCATAAATGCTTGCTCATCCTTGCATTGGACAACATGCAATGAGCCTTTGAAATAATGGTTTTGCTCATAGGCTCGGCCACATCATTTTGCCGCTGAGTGTGCGGTATGGTGTGATGCCTAACAATGCCTTCATTCCTGCAATAATCATCAAAAGCACGCGGTCCATCACCCAACCCGCCCGGCTGCCATGGGAGGAGCCACACGCAGTGTACACGACGGCCCCCTTTTGACGTTCTCATTGATGATTTCGACGCCGCTCCTCTCCCAGTAAGTCATCCTCGTTTTTGCGTATTATGCATAGTTCAGCTCCAATTCATAGCTCAACTGAAGTTAATGTTAAGCACACTACATTCATTATGTATAATGGTTGTATTTGTTGTTAATACTCATTTAGGCTACCAAACACACGGCAAACTAGTCTGCAAGGAACACAAATTTTTTTTGTGAGATTTGGTGCTAGGAAATTGCACTGGAAACTATGTCAGGGGGCATGAGTAAAATTGGGTGGAAGGACCTCATACGGAGGTAACACGCTGCCACTAGCTTGCTACATGATAGGGAGCAGATATCTAGTAGGATTCAATAGCTAAAGGCACAATAGCAATTCTATAACAAACTGTGCTATGACTCATGCTTAGGGCATTTGCAAGATGGATCTGTAGATGTAGATGATGACTGGTGGGAAGCAAATACAAAGGCGCATTCCTGCATACGTTTATTGTCATTGTCAATATAAACTTAGTAGAACCATGCTTAACTACTGATTTCATATTGCAAGATCACTCAAATTGCAAAAAAATCAGGGATGGTTTGCTTGAATACTTGGACGAAATGGATATGATGTTCAGTAGGAACACCGTTGACGGGTCGATGGCCTTCTGTGCCGGGCAACCAAACTCTTTTGTGGTGGATGCAGAAAGCTCTGATGAGCAGCCTGTAGTTGACCCAGACTACCAGGTGACACCCCCTAGTGCTGGCACGAAGAGAACCACCAACACCAACACGACAGCCTCAAGCCCCAACAAGAAGTGTAAGAGCCCTACAGTGAGGTTGATGGACACCAACATGTAGACGCACAATGACATAGCGACCGGAAAGGTGAACCTAATGGAGAACATGTTGGACTTCAAGAAAGATGCCCGCAAAGTTGTTCAGGACATGATAGACCACCATAATAGCAATGGACATGGGTGTAAGTGCGCAGACCCCCATGTTGTTTAGGGCATTTGCAAGATGGATCTATAGATGCAGATGAGTTTACAGCTAGTTGTTGTGTCTTCAAGTATTGTGATCTACTAGTTTGATATGTCCAGCTACACCTTTTAATTTGTAGCAAATGATTTTCTAGCTAGCTGTTGTATGTGTCTTCATGTAGTGTGATCTACTAGTTTGATGTCTTGCTACATCTATTAGCTTGCAGCAGATGAGTTTCCAGCTAGCTCTTGTATACATGAAGCAAATGTGTCCATTTGCAGCATGCCATTTTCTTGTTTGAGCAGAATTGCAGTCTTATAATTGTTGAAATAGAGAGAAAATTATTTTAGGCTATTTAAATTCATTTTCTTGCAGGGTACGAAGTCATCCCATGCTGGGAATGCCATGCCTGGTTGTCATGAGACCGATGGCATCAAAGACAATGAAGGCAACACTAACATGGATTGAGATGAAGGGTTAATGAAGGATGCTTTTGTGCAGTGACACTTAACTACAACTTCTTTTGTGCAGTGACACTTAACTGCAGCTTTTGTGCAGCGACTGACTACTGCTTCGAACTCCTATTTATGTAGTGTGTGGGAGCTGGACTTGTGTAGTTGTTATGTAGCTTTGAACTCTATATATTTAGGAGCTGGACTTGTAGTGTAGTTGAATCAACTAGTATGAATCTGAACTTGAGAACAAGTCAGTGTGTTGTATTTGTTGAACTTGAGAACTGAAAGTGCATCTCGCCCTTTGTGGGTCTTGGTGAATTGAATGACAACATAACTAAAGGTCAAATATGTTTTCTAAGTGTTGAACAGGATATTGAGTCTATTGCATATACTTGTGGATTGTGTATTAACAAGTATGTTTAAGGCTCAACAAGGAGGCAAACTTGATGATATGACACCTAATGTTGAAATGAAGGCCAAATTGTGTATTGCTGTATTGGAGGATTATGGAAACAATGTAGCTCAAGCAAAATACAACAATGCAAATGGAATCTCTGAAATGACTTCTATGTTGTGGGATATCATAGCATCATATGAAAGCAAGCATATTTGGCAAATGACAAATGAGACAGGAGTTGATGATTTTGGATTGGTCTCTATAATGGCTTGCTTTTCATGAACAAGAAGACATTGATAGTGAATTAGCTTTGATAAAGGATTGAAGAATGAATCAAGAATGCATAAGTAAGAAAATGGCAAGCAAAGGTCAAATGATAAAGGACATTATTCATATTGGATATAAATCGGTCTCTACAATAGTTTGCTTGTTTGGATAAAGATTTGGCAAATCACAAGGAATCAGTTTGATCAATCCAGAATTATGAAGATAAATATTTAAGTGAGTATTGAGTGTTAAGCCAAAATAGAGAAGATATAAGGAACCATGAATGGCTTGACCATATTGATGTTGATCCATATATGTCTCTATGTGAGTTAAACTGAAGCTTGATTGATCTTAATATTTATATTTAGAAGATATTTGAGCAAGGATCACAATATTAAAGAAATGGTTATTCAATGGATGCTTAATGTGATTTGACTTGAGTATGGCTTGATAAGGTGAAGATAGCAAGGAAAGGGCTTCGAGGGACTAAGCGGAGGTGAAGGGACAAGCGCCGACTTATGGACCGAGGTACCATAGCTAAGGTGAAGAAGAGAGTACTTGCATTGAGCCGAGGAACTAAACAAGCTATGAAGAGTCATATTGTGTTGAGGATCAAATCATTAGTTGAATTGACTTGAAGCCATGGAGATGAACTCATATTTGTGGAAATGGTTCAAGTCATATGCTCAACTTGTGTTTGCTCAAAGAAAGGAGACAAAGTTAATTGCAACCCTTTATGGAGTAATATTGAAAAGAAATGGTATATGAAGATATTGAAGACTCAAGTGATTACGTTAGTTATATTCTCTTATTCTTGAGTATAGGTATGTCGTACTATCAAGGGGGATGCAATACGAATGATAGACAAGTCTCAAGTGCTCAAACTAACCGAACCCAAGTGCTAACATGAGAGAAAACACTTAACACTGAACCTGCACAATTTGATCTTGGAGCTTGTTCTTTGCAGGGTTAGATAGCCCTTGAAACAAGCTTTCTGAAAGTCCAAGATCACTATAAACAGAGTTCGGTGTAAAAAGTTATAGCTTTTTCCATAAAGTGATCTGTGTTGTTTTTGGGAGGGCGGCAGTGCCGCACTTCATGGGTGGCAGTGCCTCCCTGTACAGTCACAATGGCTAGTTTTTCAAATTCTAATGGCTAGTTGAAGTGGGATGAGTATATATACCCATCCCATGGCTTCTACTCAAGCTGTTGATGCTCCAGACCTTCCCAACCTTTCCAAAGCCTCTCCCCAACCCTCTCTTTGTGAGAGTGATGTGCTTAGTGCATAATTAAGTGTTGGGCTATGTGATTAAGAGCTTGAGTGCAGATTAGAGCAATTTTAACCTTGAGCACTTGCTGGGCTTTGTCGATCTTTGTTGTGCATTTGTTATTCTTGGAGGTGAAGCCTCCTAGACGGCTAGTCATCATTCGGCGAGCTCCCGTGCTTGTGGTGAGCAGGAGGACAGTTTGTATTCTTACTCTTGTAGCTAAGAAATCACCCCTTACTTCAAGAGTTCATTCTCTTGATCTGAGAACGAGGGCAAGGCAAGTCTTTGTGGTGAGCCAATCCTTTTGTGGATACCTCAACAACGTGGTCTTAGGCAAGCCATGGCGGTGAGCTGAACCATGGGATAAACACCTTGTCTTGTGTGTTTGATCTAGTTTCTTGTAAGTTCATATTGTTGTTGAGTTACTTGTAGGGTTTGTGGCCGATCTACTTGGTGATACTTGTTCTGCTGCGTATAACTACTATTCAATGACTAACATACTTGCAGGAAGCTGGGAAATTTACCTAATCTAAATTTCCTTGGTGCAAGGGCGGCAGTGCTGCCCTACAAGAGCGGCAGTGCCGCCCTCTAATCTGATAGAGTTTTGATGAAACTTTGCAGATTTGTCACCGGATATCTCTAGTACATCTTCACTAAGTTTGGGCTGTGTTGGACATACGGTTGCAGGAAGGCAGTGCCACCCTCAAAGGGAGGCAGAGCCACTCTAAGTTTTATTTTCTGTTTGAGCTAAATTTTTGTAGGCCTACTCACTCCCCCTCTAGGCCTCCTAGGTGACATCATGGTCCTTTCAATTGGTATCAGAACTAGGCTAAAAGGCTTAACCACCTTGAGAGACAATGTCGACAAGTGAAGAGGTATCTCTAGAACTTGTACTTTTTGATGGCTCAAATTATACATCTTGGTCTGCTTGTATGTTTGATATTTTTAGGGCCATGGGTCCTCAAATAGAGCAGATTGTAGATGTGATCATTTCACCTCGTAGTGATAATTTGGACTATCTATCTAGAGAGGAAGTGAAATGCTTACAATACAATGCTTATTTAGTGCTTTGAGTGAACATGTTCTTGATGCCATCGTATTTGGAGATGGTGAACACTTGATGATGCTCATATCATTTTGACCATGCTCAAAGAAAGATATGGTAGCTCCAAATGTGATGAGAAGTTGCTCTCGTTGGAGGAATCGCTTGAGGAGTGCTCAACTTCATCGGCAATTGATGAGCCTCAAGTGATTCTCCCAAAAGGTCTAATGGATCATACCACATCCACTTTGTCGATGTTTTGCCCCGAGGGGCTAGCACCGACGATTGAATTTATGTGCATGCTCCCTCTTTCGGATGGTGATGCAAGAAGAACATAAATGGTTTATCCTAGTTCAAGCAAAGAAGGCCCTACGTCCAGCAGGGGGAGAGATTGTATTATCTTGCACCAAAGCGCTTGTACAAGGGTGAATACAAGTAAATATGAGTGGGGTTGCAGCCAGGACGATGGAATGTGAGGTTCTAAGTCCTCAATATCTAGCAGTACACGGGTAGGGTTTTGGTGATGTTGTGCATGCAAGCGTGGGTTTTTACCTTGTCTACTTGCCCTATTCTAAGTCCTGGCATCCCCTTTTATAGGCCAAGGGGAGACATAGGGTTATATGGCGTTAGGGCTAACATGGACTATGGCATGGATGAGGACGCCAGACAAACCAAGGCCTCCATACTAGCGTGGCTCGATGGGTCTTGTAGCAGCATACTTGGTGATGATGGTGCGTGCATTCTTTCGAGTGAGATCGTGTATGACACCTTATAGGAGACCGGTGCTTATACGCACGCATACGTAGCTCTTTAGGCATCGCATTGGGAGTTGTTGGAGCACTGACCAACCCTGAGAGATCTTTGCCAGGGGAGCATCCGATGGCCTCAAGGGCCGGGCGGATAAGGGCACGCCCCGTATAAGATGGAGGAGGCATTGACAATGGTGCCTCGAGGGGTCGTTTGACGGGACATCACACCAGATGTGGTAGAACTGCAATGTACCTTTCCCCAACTCCTAGGCAGAGTCGGTAAAAAGTAAGAAATGAGGAGGGTACGATCCATCATTACGGTTGCCGCGACCATGGCGTTAGGTGGGAACTTGTTAGACGCATTAAATGCTCTTATTAATCTAAAATTTTGGCAAGTTAGGAAACTGCTAGTGGGCCTACATCACAGAAGGAGGGGCGGCCGGATGAGTGGATTGACTAAAGCAGAGGCGTAATGAAATTACTCGATCGGAAGGGTGTCGGAACAAGGCAAGACAAAGGAAACATGTCAGCTTCAATTAAGAAGGAAAAGTTAGAGTCAAAGTTACCATTTTGAAGGAGTCCTATTAGGATATGGCACTGAGACTCTGGGCTATAAATATTAGGAACTCGATCCTTGTAAGAATATACACAATCATAATACAAACCTTTTTCGGCTCCGACCACCAACCTTTGGAGTAGGAGTAGAAGTAGACCTCGACGAGACCTTCAACAAATCGAGCTGCATCAGTTGATTTCGACCTTCAGTTTGCTTGTAAGTATTATCATGGTTCATGTTTAGTTTGTCATGGCTGCATCATTCAAACTCATGTCAAGCTTGATTATGAACTAGTTACTGACTTGAATTGTGTTTGTAAGGCTGCATTGTTTCAACCTCTTATGAATCTCGGTGCGAGTTAGTTATCGGCTCTATTAAATTGGCAATTTAATAGATTCATTAAGGTATCAATATTGTCCAAAGTTTAATGTTTTATTTATCATAACAATATTCTACCCAATCAAGATTCAACGAGTTGGGTCGAGCTTCAAATCTAAACGCTTATTATAGATCTCGAATAAATGACAATCATTAAGCAAAAATAAGATAGCTAACAGGTTGATCTTGATTGTTACATGTTGTGTGTTTGAGATATTTATTTTGTTATGATTAATTTGGTAATATTAACTAAATCCATTTATAGCGAAGTAGATAGATCTTGTTCGTGCCTCATGGACCCTATATCGGCTAAATAGTCGATCCAATTAAGCTTAAACAAATAGGGCGCGTGTACGAACCCGCTGGCCTTTAGACCAGGTGAATATAGATTCAATACAGATTATGAAATTAATTTATTAAGACCACAGGCCTTTAGACCAGTCTTAATAAGCTATTGTTTATTTAACGGACGAAAGGGTAATGCACGTAAGCTATCTCTTGTTCATACATATCGTATCGGCTAATTAGCTGATCTGATCATCTTTACTCATATGATGCAAATGTTCGATGAGAATTTAAGTGTTTTATTATTTATCTGTCTGCATCATCATCAGGAGTTGACTTTCTAGTTAATTTCCTTTGTTCAATGGCTTCTCAAGGCCATATATCTCAGAATTATCTGGCAATAACCGGTAGGTTCCATAATTTGACTTTTCTACTTCTACCTTGTCAATTTCAGGTCAAATTGACTAGCACGCCTCGGAATCAATTCACCAAGCTTGTGTGTTTGTGGCTCAGGGGGTCTAGGACTTTTGCTCCTGCACTCCCTCTGAGAGCCCCTGAGATTGTTGGTGTGAGAAACCAATTTTTGCACCAACACATCTTTTGGCACGCCCAATGGGACCATTAGTCAACAACATGGAGAATGAGAACATGCTCAATATCACTCTGGATGAACTCCCAGATTCATTGAATGAATTGGTTAAAACAACTGTGAACCAATACCAAGAGAAGTGCTTGCTTTCTTTCCGCAGAACCAGAGATAAGAAGGTATACGAGAAGACTCTCTTTCAGAGGGTAATTCTGGAAGGAGAACGTGATCCTACTGTTCAGATCCAACATCAAGCTATGAGTGAAACCATCAGCAAAGCCATGGCGTCAACCTTGGCTAATCATAATAAAATATTACTGAATGGTATTACTAATGCCATTAAGGAAGCTTTCAATCTGGCTATATAGAATAGAGGGCCAACATATTCTGTCCCTACTAGAAATAGGCAAATGTTCATTGGGCAAACATCAGGAGATCATGTGTCTAGAGAACTTGCAAATGTGAGTCAACGCTACAACACTGTTCAGCAGTCAGTGCAATAGCCGATGTTTGACTATGGTCAATCGGCTACAAAAGTTGCTCCTCAAAGCCGGAGGATTGCTAGAGATTTCAATGCTCCACCATATCAAGAAAGATTAGCACCTTGTACCTCCTAGCTATCATTATGTTGCTCAGCATTATACTTTAAATGGTTGTGAAAACCTTGGATATCAGCCAAATGCTCACAGAATGTAGAATCCAAGGTATCCAGAACCGAATGGTCAACACGGGAACCAGTTTCAAATAGATCATTTGATGAAGGTTCAGTGGCAGTTTGGTTTAAAGCCCAAGAATACAATGGTGTCATACAAAAAGCCATATCTAGAATGGTTCGATCAAGTCTTGTTACCACCAAGGTATAGACTGCCAGATTTTGTTAAATTCACTGGAACGGGTTCAGTATCGACTATGGAGCATATTAGCCAATATTTGGCTCAACTGAGTGAAATTGCTGATGAGCCTACATTCAAAGTGAGGTTCTTTCCTCTTTCCCTGTCTGGTCCAGCATTTTCGTGGTTTGCATCTTTGCCGCACAATTCTATTGAAGGATGAGAATATCTAGAAACCAAGTTCCATCATTACTTTGACTCTAGAGTTATGGAGAAGAGCATCACAGACTTAGTCGTTGTGTATTGGTATAAATTAACTGCACCGTAAATAATAATTATAATTAGATTATCCACAAGCGCATAGATATATACTGATGAGCACTTCACCAAGATCAACCCGGTTTTAATATCAAACCCAAAGGAACAGTAGGTGATTTATGACCTAGCCTATAACTCTTAATCTAAGGGGTACAATCAGTCTAGAAAACTATTGAGAATTAGGAAATAGCTAATGTACTCCGGTTCTAGTAACCGGTAAACTTTGTATAATATCGTCTTATCGGACAAGTAACCCGAATAGGAGAAGAAACAGAGTAATATCCTACCAGGCACCTATAAGCCTATCCGTCCTATCAACAGGAAGTTGACTACAGAGGATTCAAAGAAGCTATAAAGTCACCTACGCTTGCTACCACAGTCTGGCTGATCAGGGAACATTCACAAGCAACCATAGCCTATACACCACGTCTATGCTACAAATCACTACTCCAACCTAGGAGCTACCCAAGTCGAAGTACTCAATATAATATGAGTTGCAAACTAAAGAACGAATAAAAACAAGTTGTTGACTTGAGTCAGAATGGTAAATACAAAAGTACCACAAAACGCAGCTCTGGGTGAGGGAGCCGAATCCAGACGATTACAACTCCTGAGGAAGCTCCAACAGGCCGGGACTCCTCCAAATCTCTACTCCTCTACTCTATCTCTCCAATCTCTATCTTGATTGCTAGCCTAGATCTAGTGGATCTCTATCTAATGCTCTGACTCTTCATCTCTTGATCTGGCCTCTTCTAGGGGGGGTCTAGCCATCTATTTATAGCCCGGTGGGATGGATACGCGTCGTTGGATCAAACCAACGTAGCAAGCGGGTTGGTGCAAAAGTAGATCTGCAAACACAAAGGCCTAATACACAATTTTGATGTTAAGGCGTGCCAGCCGATTTGACATTATAGTCGACAAAGGTGATAACTCGAATACTTTGGTCCCGACAACAGCGATGCGCCCGGATGCCACGACCAAGAGGTATTCACGCGGAACTCGAGAACTCGTCGAGCATGACTCGAAGAATTCTTAAGAACTCGTAAGTAAAGAAAATATGTGAATTGACAAAATCGTCGAAAGTAGATGCGAAAATAGATGTAAAAACTTTGTGTATGATTGATTGAATTGCCTTCTTACATCGCTACTAGGCCTATATTTATACTCTGTCCTAAAGAGTTACAACCAGATACGACTAGGATTCTAATTCCAAATCAAATAGAACTCGTATATAAAATAAATTCTAACAATTATAGAAAACAATAATTTATCTATCTTGGACGATCGACACACCACTATTGTTCCTACCGACGACTCCCACGTTTCCTTGCACCATCATCGGCATCTCCATCCTCCATCGGCAATCGTCAACATTGACCATCGATACCGATCAACCACTGTTCCTAGATTTAACCATACCTCCCTCCTGAGGCTATATCATAGACATCGGCCACTTTTCTATTAACCAGCCGTTACTTCTCCATCTGCCGATCCAAGCTTTATTAACCTTCCTGATGAAGGGTCGAGATGGCAGACTAGAGGGGGTGAATAGTCCTTTCTAAAACTTATTACGCCGGCTAACCGAAACAAATGCGGAAATAAAACTATCGGTCTAGCCAAGACTACACCCCTCTATCTAAGTTCTCTAGCACCTTGTAAAAGATCCTAAACAAGCAAACAAGGTGCTACCTTAGCA
>Ga0182004_10001150_pt1 | contig 18778 bp, 10 predicted proteins | sample Sormic07211540_1_FD_120479 | JGI IMG/M metagenome (GOLD analysis project Ga0182004, IMG submission 120479) | Endophyte microbial communities from Sorghum bicolor roots, Mead, Nebraska, USA - 072115-40_1 MetaG | ecosystem: Host-associated > Plants > Roots > Unclassified | place: USA: Nebraska...
TTACAGATAAATCATCAAGTGGCTAAAAAGTCATTTTTATCATTTATTACTTAACATTAATCTAGCCACAGGATCATGGTCACAGAAATAAAATCCAAATGCTATACTTGCCTTGATCCAAATACTCTTTCTGATCTTGCTAGTTGTCCAAGGCTCTGATCTTGATCACTGAAGCACTCTTGATCACCACGAATTGCTCACCGACTAATTCCGATCATCGATCACCAACACAAACATACGGAAACAAACATACACGAAGCAAACAAGGCTACAATTAGAACAGTACACCAATCATATAAAAATAGTATGAAAAATTTATAAAATGATTCTACGTATCGTTACGATTTCATAGACATAAAGATCACGAAAATCAGAGTTAAAACGGAGAAGATATGAATTTTCTAAGATTTCCTATAGAAAATAATTAATTAAATACTACTGCGAAATTAAAAAGTTCCAAATCAGTGAAACAGTACCACTAACATGTAGAGCTCGTAATTACGAATCTAACGAAATTTGAATGGACGAAAACGGAGTTAAGAAGAAAATATGACCTAAACAAGTAAGTGTATTTTCTTTGTATTTCTAGATTTGTTTTCGTAAAGAAAAACGGCCACAAAACTCAAATGACATCATCATAATGCCATCACGACGTCATCAAGCTAACAACTACAGAGTTGGCGCAGAGTATAGCAAGAAAGCAAGAAACGGTGGCAATTTAGATTTACGTAAAATAACTTGCAGCACCTTGGAACTCGATGGATGGCAACTTCTGCAGATACATTGCAGTCGCGTGATAGCCGGTCGATCGAACAGCACGCAGCAGCAACCAGCAACCAAATTTCCACCTCCACATTGCAGCACGGCCTGAAAACGGAGCAGCCTTTTGTAGATGGAACTCGTGCACTCGCAATGGAAATCGAATCCGCCCCGGTCTTGAACACTTGGACGCGTGTGCAGCAACTTTAACCAAACCAACGGATCAGAACCTGTAATCAACTTGGCCATGGACAGACTCGGCAACGGGATATCAGAGTTGCGATGGCACAGAAGAAATCGAACAGTGCATTGACTTTAGCGGCGGCAAAGGACAGGGAAGTTCGGAACTTGCCGGTGTACGGGGCGGCGTCAACAGCACGGCCGTATGGGTTGCGTGAGGATGGGTGTAGGGCAGCCGGCGGCTGTAGGTTCACATATGAATTCTAGATGCGTCAAAAAGATGCATATATATATACACGAGGGTTTGGACTAAGTTAGAGTCGAGCTAGGGTTTATTATTTTCAAAATTAATTAATTCCGTAGATAAAATAATTCTAGAAAAGTCCAGAATTATTTAAGGCGCGAAAAATACTCTGGAAGCTCCAAAAATTCAGGGAAAAATTATCAGCGACATTACGGAATATGAAGAACCCAAATAAAGTATTTAGAGCTCATTATGAGATAATTTGGGGCATCTAAAAATTAGATTATGCTCATAGAAAAGGCTAGAAAAAAATACCCGAGAAGTTTGTAGAGATTGCTTGATGGACGAGAAATTAAAAGAATTGATTTGGATAATAAAGAAAATATTTTAGGAAGCTCTAAAAAAAACTTGAGCTGAGAAACAAGGAATTTGGTTATAGATAAAGATAAACACATACCGGTCAAGGAAGATCGATCTACTAAACGCATTTTTAAAAACTTTGCTCACTCAACACATAAAGGAGCAACAAGCAAACATTACATCAAAAAAAAATTTCCTTCAAATTAAATTTATAAAGATTTAAAGAATGATATTTTTCATATAACTAATTGACATTATTTTAAACTAACTTTAGAAATTTTATCAAAATATCAAAACATCTATTTTAATTAGTGCTTTCTATGCACAACCCAAAATCAAAAATTTTGGGGTGTGACAGGTGTCTACCCTTGGGACCAGATAAAACACCTAAGGATTGAACATGGTAAGAAGTCCTGTTCAGAGGACTTAAAGCACTCAACCCTTTCCATAAGATAAAATTGGTAGTTATCCATATTTATCTTTTTAGCATTGCATTAATTTGTTTCCCTTCTTGCATATTTACTTTCTTGCACTTGCATAATCACTTTCCCTTTAGCACATTACTTTCTCTGCATTAACATTGCATTAGAAAAGGAAATAAAAATGTTTGCTTTGTTGCATCATAAAGTATAAGTCCCATGTGAATAATTTTGTGGCGTGTAAAAACCCATAGGAATATTCACTGTGGTGGCATAGAACAAAAATAGTTATGCATTCATCTTGTTATACTTTCTCTGCATTATAAAAATATAAAAAGTATTTGAGAGAAAGCCTATTGAAACTTGTCTTAAAAGAATCAAGAATAATCTCAAGATCTCTGGACAATTAAGGCTTAAGTGGCCAACCACTAACGCTTAATATATTCCACAAGTTTTGTTGTCTATTTGAGTTTTACGGGATTTGAAAAACCAAGAAGAGCCGACAAGCAAGTGGATGTTCTATCCACTAGTGGAGCACTATCTCAACGTTGAACAACAATCTAATGCTCCACTAGAGGAAGTACATCTAGTTGTCAGTCTACTACTTCACAAGATCGAATGACTACGTCAACATTTAGCTTGGGGGAAGGCACTCCCTTGTATCCATGTAAGTATCCTTACCATCTTAAAGTTTTTTTATAAATAAATTCAAAAATAAATAAAAAATAGTGGGCACATGAAGGTTCACACTTATCCTATCGAGTATTTGTTCTATATTATGTTATTTCATAATAGTGTGTGCTAGTATGAAAGTTTGCTTCTCTGTTTAAATAAAATGATCACTAGAGATAATATCTATGCATGGAAATGATAAATAGTTGCTCTGACATAATTTCTTTCAAGTATCTAGTTTTCAACCTCAAACTCTCCTGAGTTTTGGACACAGCTGTTTTGATCTAAGATTGGCTCTAAACCTGAAACTTGTGGGTTGTGAATGCTTGATCTTAGTCTAGGTGATTGACAGATATGATATGAGAAGGTCAGAGCTATTGTTTATCTTGTTCCTAGTGATACTGTGAGTTCTAGAAATTTATCTTTTGAAAAACTTAAAGTTGCCACATGATGACTTCCTGTAGAATGAGAGCTTTAATTCATACCATAACCATATATACATGCTTGCTACACTAGGAAAATCAGCTAATAAGTTTCTTGCTTTGTGTTGAGTTTGTTCAACCCATGTGAGACCCTTGTCGAGAGGATGGTCATGCCCCCAAGATCAAGATCACTTACACCCACATATATTCTACTGCTCCTACCCTTGGAGTACGTAAAAACATGTCTTTCCACCCCAAAATCTATCTCGTACACTAGGAGAAGATCCAAAAAGATTGTTAGGTTTCCAAATAAATGCTCCAAGATTGTGATTTATCTGTTCACCAAGTTCATTGTATCCTAAGTAAGAGGCAAGAGATCCTTTGTCAAAAAGAGAGAAAAATAAAAAAAGAAAGAAAAAAGAGAGAAGTCTATGATCTCTATACCTAGAAGTTCATCATTGTCACCAAAGAAAGGAGGAAGAAGATATCCCAAGACCTCCACAACAAAGTTCTTCATAAATTCTTCAGTTGGAGGCAGTCTCTCCATGAGCAGAATAGAATTAGGTTAGCCACCAAATATTATCTAAGGGTATGATCTCCCCTCTGAGGATCTTGCTTTTCACTAAACAACACATTCAAGGTAAGTATGCTACAACCTTGAATTATCCTTAGCTTCATATAAGCCTATTATTTATAGGGAGATAGAGAAGAGGCATGATGCTACTCTGCCTTATTCCAAAAATACCACATATTCTAAGTGAAAGAGAGAAGGCAAAACACCATCATTGCCTTATTGAGAATCCAGAAATACAATATATGAGAGATCAGGAAGGGTCATACAAAAGGAACATCTGCGTTTTATTTCAAAAATCTACAAAACTCTAGAATGAAGGTTGATCAAAGAACTTGAGACGTAGTGCTTCACTTGATTGTTCTATCTTCCAACTACTCAAGACCTAAGTGAAGGCCAAAAGCTCCATAGTTGAAGGTAATGGGTAACTTTGAAGTTATAATAGTTTTCTATAATCTAGAGGAGAATTCTTTTTTGAACACATGTGTACTTTTGAGGCGTGAAAGCATTGTAGCAACTCCTCATCCATTGTTGAGATTGGCTTTGCTCAGGGACTAGCAAAAGGGTAAGCTTTGGGGAACTTGTTCATGGTCATTATTGCTCATTTTAACTATCAACTATTGCTTGATATGACATGATATGAACAAAAAGGCATAGTTGTAGGGTTTGAAACTAACGAGTTCCATGAGTTTTGATGAATCTATGTTTTATAGTGGTTAAACTAGAAAAGGACCAGAATCACCTAATATAAGTATCTCAAGTGATGAGTTAGAGTACAATATTGCAAAGAGCTCATCGACACACATGAAATAGAGTTTTGATTCACCTAAATCAGAGTCCAGACAACAAAGTTACGCCTTCCGAAAGATTGCAAATGGGTTACGAAAGCAGTACAAAATAAATTGGGCATATCTTCCTCATCCGAACTCCATTTCCAGCGATCTAGGTCTTGTTGGAAAGCTAACAAAGAGACCTATCAGCCCAACAAAAGAGGGGCCCACTTCGAATTAAGCTAGGTAGGCTAGCCCCACATGTATGGCCGACTAGCCTGCTCCAGGCCCACGTGTTAGCGTGCTTCGTCTCATGACCTTCCACCATCTTTGAGGTCCAATCTACACTATTGTTTCAAGTCAGTTTGATCTGAGGGCTGAGGTTCATCCTATCAGGCTACATAAGTAGAGGTAGACCCCCCACCCCTCGGAGGCATTTGTGTCTTCATTAGCTACCTCCAGAGCAAAAACTAGGGTTTCATCAAGTAGAGAAGTAGAAGTCCCTCTAGATCTTCTAGTTCGAGTTCTTCTAGTTCTAGTTCTAGTTCATCTAGTTGTAAACTAGAGATCTGGGAGAGAGGAGAGGAGAGAGCTAAGGAGGAGCTCGATCTATCAGATCTTCCTCGATATTGTACTACTACAGCATTTGGTTCGTCTTGAGCAATCTCTAGGGTTCTTCATTGTTTATTTATAAGTATTTTGTTTAATTGATTTTAGTTCTTGCTTTATTTTATTTACTATATCTCTGCTCATATTGAGTGCTTTAGTTATTTGAAGTAGCTAGGGTAGTAAGAGCTAGTGTATACATGGCGTCTAGACTAGGGATTACCTGAGTTTGCACCCAATCCTCCAGTTAGTTGTGGTAGCCAACAGAGGTGACAACTCTATCTCGTCTTTGTAATCCACCATGTTAGGGTTGGTGTTTTCATAGAGCTTTTTGGTACCCTTCCCTCGATTACTTTTATCCCAATCTTTGAGAGTCAGAAAGGTAGTACTGCTCCATAGTAGGTAAAGTAAGCCTAATCTTGATCAGCCATTAGACTTAGAAAAACCTAAAATCCCTCTCTACCCTATAATTACCCTTTCCTTGGATGTTCCTAATTCTTCTAGTACACTTCACGTTCCTCATGGAAATCGATACTTTAGAATACTCCCAAGTGAAAGCTACATCGGTATTCGTGTGCTTGTGAATTTTTCTATTCGCGTTTAAAATACCCAACTGTCATCTTATCTTGATGATAGAATAGAATCAATATGTTGTACATTCCATGAAACAAACTAGGAAACTAATCTATTAGCTAATCAGATCTGCTTTAACACTATGCCCTTAGGCTATATATATAAGGGGGAGTAGGGGCCCCTCGATCTAGATCCGATTTATTTCCACCTACTTCTTTCTAGTGCATCACAAGGAGGAGTAGCAACCACTATAACCGAGCATACAAATACAAAGATCCTCCACCATTAAACTAGATGTAAGGCACTTCATGTGCCTAAAGTATTATAAATCATGTGTCTTGTGCACTACCATTTGAATCATCTTATGTGATTATCTACTAGGTATTGCCGGAGCTAATTATTCCAACTCTTGGTGTGCTAGGTAGTGGTCTTTCACGTATAGATCCATTGTGTTTCAAATAGGTATCATCTTCAACTTCCACAATGATGTGGAGAAGATGTAGTCGGGTGAAAATATATCCTTTGACAAGCTCGACTTTGTCACCGACCAACTCGAGAACCTGTGCCTACAGGAGCCTGAGTCACTTGAGAAGGAAGAGGAGCAGTTACCACCAGCTCGTGCATCACTGCCGGATCGGAGGATGCTATTGGTAGAGGACTGCTTGCCCTAACCCACCATCTATGATCAAGAATTTGAGCTCAATGTGACCAATAGATCTAGAAATATCAAGAACTCGCATGAGAGTCGAATCCATCGCTGCTACTCGATCACGTGTTGTTTGGTTTTCTAATCGTGTTAAAGAACATAGCAGTGACCTACTCGAGTTGGCTCCCACAAGCCATGGTGGCACCCATTGAACCTCATACTAAGGAGTTAGGAGACTAATTCAGATCAATTTGATTGGGTGTCCAGCAATGATGAGTTTGAACCCTGGTTTATTGGGATGATCATCCACAACCTTAGCGAAGAGGGCCTAGCCTACTCTGAAGGTGGCTCCAACTAGCATGGGGCCAATACTTTTGGGCTCATCAACCCTGCCAAGCTCTTCTAGTTCCTCGATAGCCATGACTAGGTCCTTTAGCACACAGATTTGGAGAATGAAGAAGATGGCATTCACTCGCATCTTCGTAGGTGGTACCATTGTTGATGGTTGTCAACCATCCATTTCAAACTGGCAATCAACCATGAAAGAGGATAAATGAAATACAACATAGTAGTAGGTATTTAACGAAAGGATTTCCATAGGTTTTGGTGAATCCGTGTTCTGCACGGTGTTATCTAGAAAACAACGGAATAAATAGAGAATGATGGTGCAAAAAACATATTCCACGACGGCATAGGAAGGAGAAGATTCTAGAAGGCACAAAAAGGTAGACCCCTAAAGGTAGGACCCACCTAGAGGCCACCTAGGTCAGCTGACCTAGGCCCTAGGATGGCCAACCTAGCCCCCTCACAATGGTAGATCATGGGGCACCCCTCCTCTCACGATGCTCACCCCAGGGTTTCAATCTCCACCGTCCTTTTAAGTCGTTTTGATCCAAGGGTCACGGTTCATCCCACCGGCCTATATAAGCAGAGGCACCCCCCTCAGAATGGAGAAGCCAAGGGGAATTTAGTTGAAGCCAAGGAGAAACCTCTCCACCAGAGATAGATTAGCTACTCAAGGTTTAGTATAGGCTAGCTAGCTACGTTTAAGTAGAGTTTGGGTTCTCTCTCAAGGATTCTGGATCAACAGTTGTGTGGAGTCTGGTATATCTTTTGTATCTCTCTCCATTTGTTATGACTTTGTGCTATTTCAATACTATATTCCTATTTATTATGTTCTTAGTTTGCTCTAGTAGAGCACTTGATATGGTTATGATTGATTACAAATTTATGTATATGTTCATAAAGCGCTTAATTTAGTACTCGAGTCAGTTAAGTGATAGCCAGTATGTAAGCATGGTGCTTAGATACTGTATGCCTATGAATGTGACCTATATGCTGGGTCATGTGGTAGATCGTGGGTGTGACAATCCCGTTGAGTCCTATGTAATACTCCTCGTATGTAGGACTAGTAGAACACGGTTGCCTAGATTGTCTTGTTATGGTCCCAGACCTCTCTAGAGTAATGTTCCTTGTGCATAGATGAAGAGTCCTTTATGCTATATATGATTGTGTTTTTGCTAGTGTAGATGATAGACTTAATTAATTAGTAATTACTTAGGGATTCAACTTGTTAATTAATCTCCTATTGGGTCTACTAATCTTATGTAGTAACTAAGTCTTTTCTCTCAGGTTATCAATATTTATACTTATAATGATTATTTATCACCTCTTATCAACCATTGGCTTACCCCCATTCAGATATGTCCTATGTGATTGAGTTCTATCATAATTAATCCACAATGATTTGTTATTTCTTTGCTACTTCATTCCAATAGCTTTTCCCTATGGTAAAATATAAATAACGATACCTAGAATACTCCCGGTGAAGTGCTAAAACGGTAGGATTAATCTGTGCGCTTGTGGATTCATTGTTTTATATTATCTATTAATCACATGATATGATTGTTAAATTGTTAATACATGTCTAACTCCATTGTTGGGGATGACAACCTAGTTTACAGTTGGATGTATAGAGTTTGCTAGTGACTATTATTGTTATCAAGTTCTACTTTAATTTATACCAACCAGCATTTCTGGTGTTGTTACTAGGGATGGATTTAGAACTCTATTCTTAGTAGTGATGCTAAGAAATGTCAACAACCATCAACACTCCTGATCGTGCCAATGGTTGTGGGGAGGATGGATGGTACACCCTAGATTATAGCCTTGCAACTAATTCAACTTCAATTATGAGGTCCCCTAAGAAACCAACTAACAGGCTTGAGATCACCTCCTCAACCACAATCATGTGCTTGCAAAAGAGAATAGAACGCTTCGCCAATAGCTGTAGGAGAAGAATGCAGCGCATGGGTTCCAAGTCCACAATGACATCCACTGCACCAGAGAGCTGACTAGAACCTGGCCAAGGCTATGCGGGAAGTGGCAGATATGCCTCAACAATCAACTGAACAAGGTCACTAGGTGCTCCGAAGGATTTAGGAGTTGATGGCAGTTGTAGCAGACTAAATCCTCAAAGCAAGCCATGCCTCAGCCTCAGAGAGCTAGGTCCCACAACTCTTGGGGGCTCGAGATCTACCCCGAGTGAACATGGGTGGTCACCAACCTCCCAAACACTATTAGAACCATGACCATCAAGCAGGTAGTGGCCCTAGAGGCAGCAATGGTGGTGGCCACAATAGAAACAACCAGCACTTGGATGACAAGAGTGATGCCTCATGAGATGGCAAAAACCCAAGGAACCTTCGAGCATCGACGCCCCTCGCAGAAGACGGCTTCCCTAAGTGGGTCAGACTTGTTACATTTGAGGATCAAATCTAGGCCACATCAATGCCCCAGAAGTTTCATGCTAAAAACATCCATAACTACAATAGTGAATAGATCCAAAGAGTTAGTTCATCAATTACTGCCTTGCCACAAAAGCCACAGCCGCACTGAACCCAAATTCATAATCTAGTACATGTTTTTTCTTGCAAATTTTGCTAGAACCTAGCTAAACCATCTACTCGAAGTACCATCAACAACTAGGCCAACCTCAAGCGTGAGTTCTATAACCACTTGATGAAGCCTACACCAAACCTAGCACTACCTAGGAGCTCTTAGAATGCAAACATGAGACGAATGAGAGCCTACATGACTACATCTAGGTGGTTCACCAAGTGCAAAAACCAACTCCAAGAAGCTCCCGAGTCCAACATCATCAACGCCTTCATGACAAGCATGAATAGTGAGGCCCTCATCCAAACATAGGGTGAAAGAAAATATCACTGCCCGGTAGATGTTCAATGTCAACAATGGCAAATATAAGCCCTGCACCATTGACAACACTAACCTTTCTTCGTCTGGAAAAAGGATCGTAAGTGCAGAGGTGATTTCTTTGCTAATGCAGAAAAAGAGTGGTGGCATCAAGCAAAAACATAACCAAAACAATCATGACTAGTTTGACAAGACCATGAATAGGCCTTGCCAAAATCATAGATTCCCTATTAATCATCTTGACAAAGACTATAGGTCCTACAAGCAGTAGATTGCGAAGGAGGGCAACAAGGAGGCAGCAAAGGGTGACTAGCCAAACAAGGGCAAGCGAGGTGAGGGCAATGAGAACCATGATGTCTACCTGAATGTCAAGGACATGATGCTCATCTTCAGCAACCTGAAGGGCTATGAGGACCATCGCCACCAGAAGCTCACACATCAAGAGATATACATTGTTGCCCATGCCCTGATCTACTTGTGCTGGTCCAAGTGATCAAATCACCTTCGACAAGAATTATCATCTTGATCATGTTGTAGAGGCAGGTTGGTTTCCCTTATGGTCAGGGCCATGGTTGAAAACATGAGGATGATGAAGGTTCTAATGGATGGGGAAGTAACATCAGCATACTTTACAAGGACACCTTCAAGAGGCTCAACATTGACAAGAGCACACTATGTATATAACACTCTCCCTTTCATGGGATCATCCTAGGATGGTGTGTAATGCCTTTTGGCACCATTGTCCTCTCAATCACATTTGGCAACCTAGTACACTACCACAAGGAGACACTCTCCTTTGAGGTTGTCTATTTTGAGGGGCCCTATCATGCCATTGTGAGGAGGCCATGTGATGCCAAGTTTGTGGTGATCCCCACAACCTCAAGCTCAAGACGTCACGCTTGCGTGGCGTCATTACAATATCTAGCAACTTTCAGGATGCCTATGAATGCAATAGGTAGCTTGTCATGCAGGCTGACTCCATCCTCTATCCTGAGGAAGCAAGGCTAGACTTCGAGATAAAGTATAGAATGAGCTCACAAACCATCTGATGTGCACTCATCAGAGGACTAGGCTACACAGGTGAAACCCGGCAGCCATATCCACAACCGTGCTCCTGCTGTCAACCTCACTGGCACCCCAATATGAGAAGATGAGGCCAAGGAACCACAATGACGATAGTACGGTGACGGCCATATGGCAAGGATGAAAGCGAAATGCGATTGCAGAATTATTCACTTGAGCATAAGAAATACCAACAAGTGTTAGTGGGGTGGGGTGGGCCTAGGTAGTGGAGATGCACTTGGTGTGGTGGCTTGAAGGGGCTCAATAGTGGGAGGTGTTCTTTGGCAGGGACGCACTTGGCGGTGAAGGACATAGCAGTGAGAAGACACGGCCAAAAGGGTCTTCATGGCAAGGAGGGTCCCTTATCACCACTTAAGGAAGGGTGAGTTGGGCACTAGCGGGTGGTAAATGGCCTCAACAACCAATAGGGACAAGGGGAGAGTTCCTAGGAATGATGACCTAGTTGATGTTTTGAGGACATTCCTACATTGGATATTGTGTTTTTTGTGTAAATGGTTAAATTTAGATTTAGAGGTTTGAGGCAGTGAAGTTTATGTCAGCTGCTTATTATTCAATCTCTATAATCAAATCCATGCCCACAATAATTACTGAACATATGGGCAGAAATAAAATACTCAATTTGATTTGATTTGGTAGGATAATACCCACCTTAGTCGTTAATATCCACAAAAAATTAGTTTGTGGAGCACCACTTTAGCTTCCCTCACAACTCAATTTTTTCTGGACCAGAGTTTGTAGAGTTGCACCTATTTGGTTGGAAAAGTTGGAGCAGAGCAGAACAAATATGGAGTGGAGCTGTACAAAAACAAAAAAGGCCTTGAGTATCCATTTACCAACTCTAGATTTGTTGTGCTCCACCTCTCCAGGCACGTGCACACTCCCGCTCGGCCAACTCAAGCTCCCACCGCTCTAGTTAATGCCCTCCTGTTGCTAATGCTTGTGCTCCTTTCTTCTCTTATCTAATTTGTATGGTATTTAAAACTTATAAAAAATTACCCACTTCATTTGGGAATAGGAAATTTTAGGACATGCAGGTACGGGCAATAGGCGGGTGTGGACATAGATGCCTCCCCAATGGCATCTATGTTGAAGTTGCACACCTCAAATCAAATCACGATGCAAAACCAGCATGCAAATTAGCTTGAGATGCTAAAAGGACCTTGATGTCGCCAAGAGATCCTAGAGGAGGTGAATACGCCTCCAAAAATTTCAGCTCATACAGAAATTAAAACTAAGGGCGGCACTGCCTCCCTGCAACCGTGTGTCCAACACAACCCAAATTTGGTGGAGATGTACTAGAGATATCCAGTGATGATCTTGTAAAATTTCAACTCAACATTCTATCAGATTAGAGGGTGGCACTGACACCCTTGCAGGAGGAACTTAGCACAATTCAAAATTTAACTAAGGAAATTTAGATGAGGTAAATTTGTCAGCTTCCTGCAAGTGTGTTAGTCACTGAACAATAGCTATACGCAGCAGAACAAGTGAAATGTCCAATATGGCTAGAGGGGGTGAATAGCCTAATACAAATTCTACAAACTCACTAGAGCAAGGAGTTAGTAAGTAACAAAGCAAAGCTTTTTGCTCTAGATCTAGTTGATGTTTGCAAGCCACATATCCCAACAATTCTAGTTAGTAATGTCACTAGGCACACAAAAGCTATGTCACTATAAGCTACACTAGTGAACCAAGCTACACAAGGCAAAGCTAATTACACTACTTTGTGGGAATATAAATAAAGAGGGTATCATCTTTATACCACCATGTAGGCAATGAACCAATCACCAAGATATGAACCAATCAATCATCGGGAGAATGCCAATCAATCACAATTGAGACACACAATTTTCTCCTGAGGTTCATGTGCTTGCGGCCACACTAGTCCACATTGTGTCGACCAACACTTGGTAGTTCAGTAGCTAAGAGTGTAGCACAAACCTCATCCATATAATTGGACAATATAAGAACCTACCCACAAGTGAGGTAGCTCAATAACACACGTAATCCACTAGAGTTGCCTTTGGTGCTCTATTGAGAAAGGCACAAGAACCCTCACAAGATCACCAAAGTCAGTCATAAACAATCACCAACACATGTTGGACCTCCACTACTACTCCAAGTCATCTAGGTGGCGGCAACCACCAAGAGTAACAAGAACTTTATAGCCACAACGATTCTCAAGTGGCACTAGATGCAATCACTCATGCAAATACACTTGGAATCACTCCCAATCTCACTATGATGATGAATCAATGAAGGAGATGAGTGGGAGGTGTTTACTTAGGCTTATAAGATTGTCAAGTATGTTAAAGTGCTAATAGAGACACCTAAGAGCCAGCCACCACGTATTTATAAGGGTCCCCAACAAATAGAGTTGTTAGGCTCTAAAAATAGCCTCTGTTGGGGGCATCGAACGCTCCAGTGCAAAGGATCGGACACGCCTCAACGTTTGATGCTGCTCTGCCAGCAACTCTGGATTGCTAGAACATGTCCTTAGTTAAATGTGAGTTGTCGATCTCCAACGATCACTTAAATGTTGAAGCACTTGGTCAGAAGGCGTCGGACGTGCCAAGTGCCACACACGAGACATGCCTATACCTCACCGGGCGCAATACAGAGAGTTCTCGAACCGCTCAGAGATGCATCAGATGTGTCTTATGAGGTGCCATCAGACGCAATCCTCGCTTGTTACCCTACTGATGTCACTACTCACCGAACGCTAAATGGTGTTCAAGCCGTGTCCGGTGCCAGAGCGTCGAACGTGCCGGTGCAACACTATGTGCAGCATGAAAATGCCAACACGCATCAGACACAAGCCCAGCATCTAATGCTCCCGTAGCCAGCGTCTAGTGAGTGTTTTTTAGTGAGAAACACATCTATGACTTCTCTGAAACTTGCCTCTAGCGCAATGAAAAATAGGTGTTTCATTTCTACAAAAACGCTGAATCCCACCGAGCTTGCGAGGAAGGAGGGAGAGAGGATCCCAAACCCCTCTCTACCCCTCAAACTCCACCTCCTTTGTAAATGTGCCAACACCACCATATGTAAATCATAATGTGCATGTGTGTTAGCATTTTCACAAATATTTTCTTCAAAGGATTTAAGTTAGATCACTAGATTCTAAATGCATGCACATAAATAATGACACCTAAAGGCACTCGATAGACCTCTTAGCCAAAGAATTCCCCTCTTTATAGTATAGCTATCTATCCTAAGTGTGATCACACTCTTTATGGTGTCTCAATCACCAAAATCAAAACCCTAAGAAATAGCTTTGCCTTGATCTCCATAGGGTTTTGTTTTTCTCTTTCTTCTTTCCAAGTTGAGCACTTCATCATCTTGTGGTCACCGGCATCATCACCATGATCATCTAGCTCCATCACTTGGCATGGGAGTTATCATTTCATTTCTACACACTTAGCACAATGATTAGTCCCTAGGTATCATCAATTATCCAAAACTATACTAGGGCTTTCAACAAGTACCATCAAGTAGATTGACCATGAACCATAGAAAGACCTCAACAATAATAGTAATGCAAAAATGTAAATCGGCACATAAAATTTAACCCATGGTTCGACATTGCCACAAAGGCTGGCCTAAGTCCATGTTGTTGAGGAAGCCACAAAAGGCTTAGGCTTGCCCTACCCTCATCCTTAAATCAAGATATTGAACTTTTAAAGTGAGGGGTGATTCTACTAGCTGCAAGAAATGATTACAAACTATTCCCGCTACTCACCACAAGCATGAGAGCTCGTCGGGTGATGCCTAGCCATCTAGGAGGCTTCACTTCCAATAGTAACAAATGCGCAACAAAGATCGATGAAGCCCGACAAGTCTTCAAGGTTAGGATTTCTCTAATCTACTTTCAAACTATTAATCACATAGCCCCAACACTTAATTGTGCACTAAGCACTTCACTCTCACAAAGAGAAGGTTGGAAGAGGCTTTGGAAAGGGTTTGGAAGGTCTGGAGCATCAGCAGCATGACCAGGATCCATGGGATAGGTATATATACTCATCCCACTTAAACTAGTCGTTAGGATTAAAAAATAGCTGTTATGACTATATAGGGGCGGCACTGCCGCCCATGAAGTGTGGCACTACCGTCCTCCTAGAAACAGCATAGGTCACCTTACGGAAAAAGTCATAATGTTTTACTATAAACTCCATTTTCAATTATCTTAGAGTTTCAGGAAAGCTTGTTTCGAGGGCTATCCAACCTTGTAGAGAACAAGCTCCAAGATCAACTATTGCAAGTGCTATGCTAAGTTTTTTCTCTCATTTTAGCACTTGAGTTCGGTTAGTTTGAGCACACGAGACTTGTCTATGATTCATATTGCATGCCCCTTGATAGTATGGCATACCTATATTCATGATCAATAGAATATAACCATTTTAACTACTTGAGTGTTCAATTTCTTCATATGCCATTTCTTCTCAATATTACTTCATAAGGGGCTGCAATCAACTTTGACTCCTTTTTTGAGCAAACACACCTTAAGCATGTGACTTGAAGCATTTCCATAAATATGAGTTCACCTCTATGGCTTTAAGTCATTTCCACTAATGATTTCATTCTCAACACAATATAACTCATCATACCTTGATTAGTTCCTCAATTATGCAAGTACTCTCCTCTTCACCTTAGCCATGGTACCTTAGTCCTTAAGTCGTTGCTTGTCCCTTCACCTCTGCCTAGTCCCTGAAAGCCCTTTCCTTGCTATCTTCACCTTATCAAGCCATACTCAAGTCACATCACATTAAGCATCCATTCAATAACCATTTCTTCAATGTTGTGGTCCTTGTTTGAATATCTTCTAGATATAAATGTTGAGATCAATCAAGCTTCAGTTTAACTCACATAGAGACATATATGGATCAACATCAATATGGTCAAGCCAACTGATGGTTCCTTGTATCCTTTTCATTTTTGATTGACATTCCTAACATTGACTCCAATATCTATCTTCATACTTTTAGCTTGATCAAACCAATGCAAAGTGATTTACCAAATCTTTATTCAAGCAAACCAGTGTATATACTGAGTTTTATCCAATAAGAGTTGTGTCCATTGTCATTTGACCTTTGCTTGATATTTACTCACTTATGAATTCTTAATTCATTCTTCTATCTTGATCCAAGCTAGTTTACTATCAATCTCTTCTTGTTCATGCAAAGTACGCCATCCTAGAGACCAATCCAAAAACATCAACACATGTCTCTTTTTCCATTTTCCAAATATGTTTGCTTTCACATGATGCTATGATATCCCACAACATAAAAGCCATTTCATTGATTCCATTTGCATTGTTGTCTTTTGCTTCAACTAGGTTGTTTCCATAATCTTCAGTATAACAATACACAATTTTGGCCTTCATTTTAACACTAAGTGGAATACCATCAAGTTTGCCAACTTGTTGAACCTTGGATATACTTGTTAATACACAATCCACAAGTATATACAATATAATCAATTTCCTATCCAACACTTAGCAAACTTATTAGACCTTTAATTATGTTGTCATTAAATTCATCAAAACCCACTAAAGGGCTACATGCACTTTCATATGCCCATATGGGATTCATTAGATTAGATAATGACCGTCAATATGCACTATGTACCAAGTGTTATGGCATGTTTGGCAGAGCTCCACTACTAAGAAAGTGAATTTGGATATTGGGTTCACCATGGAACAACTCCACTAGTGGATGTAAGTTTGTTTGGCTACACGTAATTCTAGATCCATGAAATGATGTTTTGGTTGGAATGGCCTATTTTCTCCCTTGGGATAGGCACCACATATTAATGTCTCTAATCCAATAAAAATATTGTCTATATATCTTCTCTAGGGTCTCATGATGGCCACCATAGGCACATGTCGGTGTTATGTAGGGTGGATACAAGGGCCATGCACGGAGGTCATGGGTGTGCCACGCGAGGGGGCCGTGATAGACATGTTGAGGCCATGCGGGGCTGTGACGACCATGTGAAATAGGTGAGAATGAGGTACCATCTCTGGTCCTCGGATACATGTTAAATAGGCCAAGGAACAGTCTCCTAGCGGTGGCATATACATTTGTTAGATACAACAAGAATACTGCAATCTAGGATCTACCAAACTAACTAACGCATGAAGCTAAGCCTACAACAACACATAGTGGGGAGTAAATCCAGAAGCCATCTAACTATATCATCCAAACCCCTCCCTCAATCTCAGCAACTTATAAGGTTGAGATTGGAGTGAAAACATTTAATCCTAGAAGCTGAAACTAGTTTTGTAAAAACATCTACTAGCTAGTCTTTGAAGAGATGAACGTGACATCCAACAACTTTTGTGCAACTCGCTCTTGGATGAAATGAAATTCAATTTTGATGTGTTTGGTACGTGCATGAAAGACTAGATTTACAGTCAAGTATTTGGCTCCAAAATTATCACACCACAACCTAGCAGTCGGTGCATGAGGGACACCAAGTTATTATAGAAGTTTTTGTACCCACATTCGACAGTGGCATTTGCCAATGCTTTGTACTATAGCTTGCTTCCGAGCACTCCAAGAGATAAGATTTCCACCTAGAAATACTGCTAAGCCTCCAGTAGATCTCCCATCATCCACACAGCCTGCCCAGTCAATATCAGAGAATGCACTGACAATCATCGAACTTACTTACTAATCTTGAGTCCAGTGTTCCATGACCCTTTTATATAGTATAGAATCCTCTTAATAGCACTCTAGTGAACCGTTTAGGGGCATGAAGGAATTAACATACCTTGTTAACAGCATAACAAATATTTGGTCTGGTCAGAGTAAGGTACTGCTATGCTCCTACCATATTGCGATACCTTGTTGAGTCTTCTAGACCAAGTTTATCCCCATCAGTAATACTGAGCTTTTCTAATGTTGCTAATGGTGTATCAATAGGTTTCCAATTGCGCATGTCTGCTTGTGCCAGAATATCAAAAGCATACTTCTGTTGAGATAACAAGCCTTCTTGGTTCTGTTTCACTTCAATACCGAGAAAGTAATGGAGATCCCTAAGATCTTTTAGAGCAAACTCATGTTGTAAATAATTAAGAAGAGCATCAGTGGTAGTCATGGAAGAACTAGCTATAAATATATCACCCACATAAACCAATAAACAATGTGTGACCATTTTTGTGATAATAGGATAGTGATGTGTCAGTTTTTGAGGGGATGAAACCAAGCTTTACCAATTTATTGCACAAATAGGCATACCAAGCTTTTGGAGCCTATTTTAGTCCATAGAGGGCTTTATCCAACTTGCACACATAAGTAGCATATGTCTTATTAGTGTATCCTCACAATTGATACATATACACTTCCTCTTCCAATACAACGTGCAAAAAGGCATTTTGAACATCAAATTGCCAAATTGACCAACCTTTAGATACTACAATTGACATAACAGGTCTAATTGTTGCCACCTTAACTATTGAAAGCTCCTAATATGGCTAGAGGGGGGTGAATAGCCTATTTAAAAATTCTACAAACTAACTACAGCAAGGAGTTAGTAAATAACAATGCGAAGCTTTTTGCTCTAGCTCTAATGAGGGTTTGCAAGCCACCTATCCCAACAATTTTAGTTAGTAAAGTCACTAGGCACATAAGAGCTATGTCACTACAAGCTATACTAGTGAACTAAGCTACACAAAGCAAAGCTAGTTACCAAAGCTAATTACACTACTTTGCGGGAATGTAAATAGAAAGGATGTGATCTTTATACCACCGTATAGGGGATGAACCAATCACCAACATATGAGAGAATGCCAATAAATCACATTTGAGACACCAATTTTTCTCCTGAGGTTCACGTGCTTGTCAGCATGCTAGTCCCCGTTGTGTCAACCAACACTTGGTGGTTCTGTGGCTAAGAGGTGTAGCACGAACCTCATCCTCACTAGGACACCACAAGAACCTACCCACAAGTGTGGTAGCTCAATGACACATGAAATCCACTATAGTTGTCTTTGGTGCTCCACCAGGAAAGGCACAAGAACCCCTCACAATCACCGGGAGATGGCCACAAACAATCACCAACTCGTGCCAATGCTCCTCTGCTACTTCAAGCTGTCAAGGTGGCGGCAACCACCAAGAGTAACAAGAAAACCTGTTGGTGCAAAACTGATCTGCAAACACAAAGGGCTAATACCCGATTCAAACGTTAAGGCGTGCCAGCCGATTTGACCTTACTATCGGCAAAGGTGATAACTCGAATACTTTAGTCCTGACAA
>Ga0182004_10001151_pt1 | contig 18771 bp, 16 predicted proteins | sample Sormic07211540_1_FD_120479 | JGI IMG/M metagenome (GOLD analysis project Ga0182004, IMG submission 120479) | Endophyte microbial communities from Sorghum bicolor roots, Mead, Nebraska, USA - 072115-40_1 MetaG | ecosystem: Host-associated > Plants > Roots > Unclassified | place: USA: Nebraska...
CTACTCGAGTCTCCCCAACGGGGTTTGCCTGGTTTCTTCACGCATCGATGCTAGCGTCGACTTGGTTTCTTCAGGAAGAAATCGTTTCTTCATTTTGTAATCTTTCTCTTCATTAATTCTTTTACCACGTCAGCAAAAAACTGAATTGTTAAGGTAATTAATAGACATAGAAACTATCATAAATACTCCATTGGGACTGCCCTTACTCTATGATTGGACAATGTTTGTCAAATAAAAACGAAATGCTACAATACCCAAAAACAAAATATTTTGCGAACTAAACAAGGCCTTAACCCTAAACGAGTTACTATGGTATTAAGATGAATTTTAAAATACTTGCAAGATTTATAATGGTTTAGAGTATCATTATGGTAGACTTTACTATAATTATAAGGGGAAAATTACGGCAACTTACATCTCAATTTCCTCATGATCAACTTACAAGAAACACTGATTCACGTGGTACAAAAATTTGTAGATACACAATTGCTTATAGCACAGACCCTATACATATCTGTGATGAGAAAAAAAAGTGCGGCAACTAATACATCACTTGCTGTCGATAATCTAGAGATGAGATCAATCGACCATGCCAAAAGCTGCACTCTAACGCCTTGTTTAACATTTTGCAAAATATGAATAGTAGTGCTTTCGTTTGTATTTGATAAATATTGTCCGATTATAGACTAACTAGGTTCAAAAGATTCGTCTCGTCAATTCCGACCAAACTGTGCAATTAGTTTTTATTTTTATCTATATTTAATACTTCATGCATACGTCTAAAGATTCAATGTGACGGGGAATCTGAAAAATTTTGCAAAAATTTTGGGGAAGTAAACAAGGCGTAAAAGAGCACGGATTCTGCTCGGCAATTTCGCACAAGGCATCATCGTACGTCATCGGACATCGATGCACCTAATTTAAAATAGTAAAAATGTATAGTAAGTAATATGATCATTTAACAAGGAACAAAAATGTAGAACCGTACGAATCAGAAACTTATCTGATGTATTGGGCAGATCTAGAGTATGCCACGTACACCTGCTCAAAAAATACATGATTGGAGGCGTACAACCCATTTCAGACTCTCAGTTTGGACTTGGGAGTTCAGGGCGTTTCTGCTGCCCTCGAGGAAACGTCAGTGATCGTGATCAGCTAGCAGAAGAAATCGAGGAGGACGCTGAATCTGCATGTAGATGTCGAATTTAAGCAATTGGTCACGTATCATCACAATATGCCAAACCAATGTATCTCAGGTTGCGTGGATGGTTGAGAACGAAGCAAGTAATATGAATCAGCTTCGATTCCAAAGGAATCTGCTGATCAGGATTTGTATGGGAGAAGGGGATTTTGGCAGCTGCTTACCTTGCGAATCTTTTGGCTGCCGGCGGCTGGATGGGGATGGTCGCCTCGGCCCTGCTCGATCGCACAAGCGTAGGCAGCCATGGCGCTACCTGAACACCGCATTGCTACGCCGCCGCCGAGGGGCGCCGTTGGGGCGGGGTGAGACGCGCCTCCGATGGGGCCGACATGGATGCGAGTTAAGCCGCTCCGCCATTGGTAACTGCCATCTGATTGGGGCGGGCAGCGTTGCCGCCGGAGCCGACATCCGTGCGACGCGAGCAGCTCCGCCGCCGGGGCCGCCATCCGAGCGAGACCGGCTGCATCGCGACAGGGAGGGGCAGGAATTGGCGACCATGTGGACGAAGCGAGTTCTGCGGAAGGTCGAGGGCGTCAGGAATGGAGAAAATAGAAACCGATGATTAATGGCTAGATTTATGAACCAAGCCGTGGGCGTATTTACAGGAGGTTTTTACCTATATGCCATTACAAAAGATTGACCAAATCAGTAAGCCACTAAAAAGTTGATTCGCACCGCTGTGCTCAACTTCATCTTCGGCTATACCCATGTCATTCCGTCCCTATTCCGTTCGTTTTCTTCCGTTTAAGAGGTCTGATATATGGCGGCGCAGATAAAGTTGGGCACAGCGGTGCGAACAACTTTCTAGTGGCTTCATAGTTTGGTCAATCTTTTATAATGGCATACGGATAAAAACCTCTATTTACAGGCAGGGCAAGCCGCAACCCATGAAGTCTAGGTGGGCCTGTGCTGTTGCCGCTGGGTGGTCTGGTTGATCAGAGAGATTGGATTGGATCCGGCTACAAAATTTGATATTCTATAGCCAGCTATGGTATAATAGTTTATATATATATATTGCAATATAGTGGTCTGGTTTATATAAAGCATATGTTTTGGAAAAATCCTAATTGTTTTAGTATTATATTGCTATATATAGTGGTGGGTTAGTTTCGAGGAACAAATCGGCTTATAATTGAACATCGGATTGAACGTTTAACATCGAGAGATCCCAGACAGAGAGAGCTAGCACTCGAAATCGTCGTGCCCCTGCCCCTCATGTTGTCTGCAGGAGAGAGTTAGGGGGTGTTTGGGACTGCTCCACAAACTATGCTCCATAAACTTTATCATGGAGCAGCTCCACAAAAAATTGGAGCCCCTTTTTCTCGAACTGATTGCGTGGAGCTGAAACCGTTTGGCTAAAAAACGTGGAGCGGAGCGAAAAACGTGAAGCAGAGCAGTCCCAAACAACCCTTTATATTTGCATAGAAGTTGCTCTGGTGCGGCTGAAAGCTCATCATGGCAAGCCGAACAAAAACAGAAACATATATAGTTCAAAAACAGCAACACGTACGCTGCTACATTTTTATTCGGAAAGCCTTATACTAGCTTGCAACAAGTTAAACGGCGATGACAGCGGTCCGGGTAGTTCAATTATTCATATAAATAAATCTATCTAATGACATGCATGCACACGACTGATGCAATACATGACGAGACGAGAGATGAATACGCTCCTTTTCCCACGGACGGACGCTCGTTGTCACACCGTCAGTGTCAAACGGGCCGGGAGGGCTAGATCATGGGCGGATGGCACTCCTTCTTGCACTTGGCTTCACTGTCCCAGCACATCGTCGGCATGTACGGGCTCCAGCAGCAGAAGTCGCAGCGCCCGTTGCCACACGCCTTGTAGCAATAGGGTCGCGGCACCATAATCAACTCCTCCGCCCCAAGCTCTCCGCCGGTGACATCTCTAGGCTCTACTCGACCACCTATATATATAAATATCGATCACAGCAGCATTGCATCAGAATATATATATACATACATATATACATATATATATATATATCCGGGATCCGGCCTAGAAAAATCCACTCTGTTGGTATAGAATTAAGGGCCTTACAGTGCACGGAGGTCGTTGCGAGACATCCGAGAAGGACGGCGATCAGGATCATCGTCGTCGTCGCCGCCGCTGCATTACCGTTCTTCGTCATTGGTTTTTCAAGGATGACGTATCACGAAAGAGCTGCCTTTCTCTCGGGGCTTTTGTGTTCTTATCGTGGCTATGGCGGATGGGACTATGGGAGGAAGATGATTATTGGGTGTGTATGTGTGTACTATATATAGAGGCCATCCGTTGATTACATTCACGCTATTCGGGGCACAAGTTATGGAATAAAATCTTTCCCAGCCTAATTTTCTCCTTTTTTACATAATAGCATGCATTGGACTTTCTAAGTTTTTATCATCTGCATATATGGCAGCGTTGCTTAAAATAATGGAAATTGTGCGTCGAGATTTGTCTCTCCTTATATACAAAGTAGTATGTATGTACGAACTAGCATATCTGGATATATGCCATATGGACATCCCTGTGCATATCTAATTGCCATGCTCATTTAGTACTCCATTTGCCAATAAATAAATAAAATCCATCGCCAACATTTCCTTAATTAATATTTATAGCGAGACTAAATGTTTTTATGATTCAGGTCGTCTACTAATGCCGGTTAAAGAAGGCCCGGCCATATTTCACACTAGTATAGCAGGGAGAAAAAGTCTACTTTTCCTCTTATAATTTTTACGATAGTCCACTTTTCTTCCCTCAACTACAAAATCGGTCAAACCACCTCTCTTAACTTTTTAAACCATGCATTTTATAATTTTATATTTACTATGTATATCTACTCATGTGGAGCCTAATAAAATTTGATTTTCTATTTTTATGCTTTTTGTGATTTATTATGAATTTTCAAATATTCAACCAAAAAAATAAAAAAACAAAGACAAAACCTTCATAGCAAAAACATTATAATAAAGCCTACCATATTATATATTCACTGTGTATATCTACTCATGTTGAGTCTAACAAAATTTGATTTTCTATTTTATGCTTTTTGTGATAGATTATGAATTTTCAAATATTCAGCCAAAAAAATAAAAAAGAAAAAGACAAAACCTTCATAGCAAAAACTTTATAATAAATCATACCATATTATATGTTCACTTTGTATATCTACTTCCAACAAAATTTGATTTTTTATTTTATGATTTTTCTGTGATTTATTATGAATTTTCAAATATTCAGCCAAATAAAAAAGAAAAGAAAAGATAAAACTACCGTTACTGTAGGAAAAACCACCACTCACTGTAACAAAACTCGTCTTCAAAACCTCTTTAGGGAGATAAAATGTATGGTTCGAAAAGTTGAGAATGGTGATTTGCCCGGTTTTGAAGTTGAGGAAGAAAAAAACGTGAAAGTTAAAGGAGGAAAGGGAAAGCTCACCACACGCGTAGCCCATCTTTTATCAATCCTAAGCCCAACTTGCAGCTTCGACGCTCTAAAGGCCCAGCACGTTCGTAGCCGCGCCCATTGGATTTCAAAAAAACTGCACCATGAGTCCATGACACAGCGAGAGGCGCGCAAATCATCGAGAGACAAATCACCTGGTCCCACTTATCATATTGATGAATCAGAAACGACCATTACCCATCCGACGGCTAAGAATTGTCTGATCGTGTCAACCCGTGATTCGGCGAGGGCGCGCACTTGACTCCACCCGGTCGGTGGGTTTTCCCCCTTGCCGAGCCAAGTCAACCCGCGTTCAAAAAAAAAAAAAAAAACAAAGACACAAACCCCCCCACATATTCTCCCTGCTCCAGCCAGTTCTCACGCCGCCCCCGCCGCGCCGCCGCGTGCTCGCCGGAACCCTAGGATCCTGCGACCGTGGCGGGAAGCGCTGCCGCGGCCATGACAGGGTGCGCCACCATCTCCGATTCGACCATCTTCTTCTCTCGTCCGTCCGCGTTTCTCCGTAGCAAAGAATGTCATCTGTTTATGTCGAGGGGAAGAAAAAAAGGGAGCGCCTTGGGCTGCGGGGGGCTACGGAGGATGCGTCCTTTTGGTATTTGTGTTGTGGGGATTGATATCCGTTATCAATCGGAGCTAATCTTTTGCAGTATGGGGTGATTTGGGGGAATGCACTATTCCACTGGGCACAGCACTTGTGCTACAGTCAAAACTCAAAACAGATGATTTTGGTTTGGGGGGGTCCTATTTCCGTTGGTTTTTTCATCAGTTTTGATCAAAAAGGAGACGTTTTTTTCATGTTATAAAGGTGTTAGGATCGCTAACTTTGTTAACGATTTGTCGTGTTGGGGCTCGATTTGGTGAGTAAACAGTGTGGCGCCCTTCAGTTCAGCTGAATGGATGCCGCGGCGATTTTTTTTTTTTGCAGTTGACGGCAGTTCTGGACAAATGATGACGTTTCTGTACTTTGGTTTTAATGATAAGGAGGATATGTCTACAGTACGAATGAAGTATATGTTCTATTTATAGTCATAGTATGTACACTTCTGTTTGTAAGGGTGCACCAGGTGTCACTCAAAGGGATATTATGGCTACATTGTTTGAATGCTTGTTTCAACAGTAGACTATGGCTACTAGCTTGATTATTCTTGTTTTTTGTCTTTAGTTCAAACTTAGTTCCTTGACTGACCATTGATAGCTTGGTTATGGGCAACTTGGTTGCCCCCTTTGCAAGATAGTGTAGTCACTGCTTGTCTCGTTTTCTTAAAGAAACCACTTCTCTCTTGGTAATATAGTGGGGGGGAAAACCAGCTTGTTTATGTTCTGTACTGCTGTAATCAGCAGGTCATGTAAACTGGACATGAACTGTTATTGTTTGCTAGATTTGACTTCCACAGATGTCATGGACTCCTGCTTCATGGGTCAACAATATTATTTTAGGTGGAAGTTTGGCTAGAATAGCTATATATTCTGAACTTATCTTTAGGCATTTAGGCAATGGTATAGTTAGTGGAGGCGAGTGTGGTCTTGATTGTTTGAAACAGGATGTTTGATCAATATTATTATGACAACAATTTTGAGGATCTGCAAGTTAATTTTGCTCCTAGCAATTGAATTGTTGTCTGCCTGCCAAAAAAAAGTAGCTCTACCTTCGTTGCTTGGGTACATTTAATGTGGCCTTGTATTTTATCTTTTTTTTTTGTTAATGATCAATGATTATTTGTTAAGAAATGACGAAGTTCTGGCATTGTTGTTTGTGTTCTGTAGCAACCCTGCTTATTTTTTTCCTTTCAATATTTTCTGCAGGACAACTTGGATAATTGACAGCCAAAGATTTGCCACCAAAATAAAAAATGCTTCTGGGTCTTCAGATCCCAGTAAACAGAAATGGATCAGCAACCCAAGTAAAGAGTGCCCAAAGTGCAGCCATGTCATTGATAACAGTGATGTAAGAGTTGTGCATTGCTATTATGTTGAAGTAGAATTGGGCTAGCTACAATATTTCCGCTTTTCCACTAGATATGTTGTTTCCATTTCTCTGTAATCAAGCATGGTTAGGAGTAAATGAAAAATGATATATCAGCAATTGACAAAGATTAACAATTTGCATATCTTAAGGAGTTGGTCAACTTGTTTATAAAACTGGAATAAATACCTATGGTTGCCGGTTAGTTATATTTGTGCCTTTAACTGACTTTCTTTTGAGACAGCTCATGACCATGTTTAGTAGACCAATTATTTCTGAAATGCTTTGACTTTTGCATATACAGTATGGGGCTGTAGCTGTGAATATTCCTTTAGCTACAAATCAACATTGATAAACAATGTCTCTATTAAAGTGTAATCATCTTATGACTGTGTTCTCACTGCAGGTTGTTCACCATTGGCCTGGTTTGCCTAAAGGTGTAAAATTTGATCCGTCTGACCAGGAATTAATCTGGCACTTACTGGCAAAACATGGAAAATCTGATATAAAACCTCATCCGTTCATTGATGAATTTATTCCAACGGTTGAGGAAGATGAAGGCATCTGCTACACTCATCCGCAGAAACTGCCAGGTACTTTTATCTTCTTTCTGAAAGATTATGGTATTATTCAGGATTAAGGTTCTTAAGTAAGAACTTTTACTTTCAGATAAGATCAAATGTGCAAATCTGCAGTTTACAGCTACTGCCAAATGCTTATCTTTGTTAGTAATTTGTTGTCCTGTGGGACTCTGTTTAGTGATCACACCCTATGGCCTGCATTTAGCCTAGGAAAATCCACAGAAACTTCGAGGTACTTCTATCTTCTTTCTGAAAGATTATGGGATTTTCATGATTAAGGTTCTTAAGTAAGAACTTTTACTTTTACTTTCAGATAAGATCAAATGTGAAAATCTGCAGTTTACAGCTACTCTCAAATTCTTATCTTTGTTAGTAATTTGTTGTCCTGTGGCACTCTTTTTTGTTGATCACACCCTACAGCCTGCATTTAGCCTAGGAAAACTGCAGGTGAAGAAAAAGGCTTATTCTACTTTTCATTTTAGCTTTCCACCATGTAACTAAGCAACAACTAACAACCTGTACAACTCTTGTATTGTTACTGCCTTCTTTCAAATAGACATTTCATGTTCTGGTTGGAACACTCTTGCTTTGATACTCCACTTGTTTGTCAACACTGAAAAGTCATCTCTGTCCATTTCAGGTGTCAAGCAAAATGGAAGTGTATCACATTTCTTCCACAGAACATTTAAGGCCTACAACACTGGGACTAGGAAGCGTCGAAAGATAAACACTGTTGATGCTGATGTCCGTTGGCACAAGACAGGCAAGACAAAGCCAGTATTACTTGATGGAAAACAGCTTGGCAGTAAGAAAATAATGGTGCTTTATATGAGCCCGGCAAAGGGTGGGAAGGCTGAGAAGACTAATTGGGTGATGCACCAGTACCACCTAGGCATTGGAGAGGATGAGAGAGATGGTGAATATGTCGTCTCTAAATTATTTTTTCAGCAACAGTTTAAACCTGGGGACAAGAATGCTCAAGAGCTAACCACATCGGATGATCTGGAATCAATAGCTGCTGAAGCAGATCTCACTGATTTTACTACATTGCCCGCTGACAAACATGTTGGTACAATCCAAGTTGTCCATAATTCTGAGCATAATCTTAACCAGGTAACCACATCGGATGATCTGGAATCAATGGCTGCGGAAGCAGATCTCCCTGATTTTACTACATTGCCCGCTGACAAACATGTTGGTACAATCCAAGAAGTCCAGAATCCTGAGCATAATCTTTACCAGGTAACTGAATATTCTTGTGCTCATTATCTATATTTTCTATGCAGCACACATTTGTATGAGATAGGTAAGTTGAACCTGAAAATAGAACATATACCGCTAACTTGTTTTTTGATAATTGAAAATGCAATTTACAAAATATAATGTATTTTTTCTGCCGAATGTGCAGGTTAACAGAAACTGTGAAATAAACATTGAAGAGACTGTTGTCCTCCCACCCTCTGAAAAAACAGAGGATGGAGATAATCCCCAATCTCAAGATCCGAAGTTGTGGGAAGGTGATTCCCAGTTTGAACTGCTAGACTCTCAGCAGCTGGCGGAAGGACTCGCTCTCTGTGACGAGTTCCTCCTGAGTCAGTCTCAGACCTCCTGTGGCGGTGGAGATGAACCTAGAGTGACAAAGCCTTGCCTAGCTGCTTATGCCCACCTGTCAACAGAGGACTTCAAGAAGGATTTAGAAGAGTGCCAGCGGTTGGAGCCCACAGATAACACAAACCTTGAGCTTGACAGCACTAATGAGTTTCGACTGAGCCAAATTGTATGGTTCCGGTACCATCAGCTACATTATCAGTTCTCCATTTCTCCCCGTGCTCGCTAAACTTCACCTCTGCCTGCAGGAATTTTCACAGGATAGCTTTACAACATGGGCAGTTGGCAAGATGACTGACGACTGACGCTGCTCTGCTGCACTCCTGGCACCGCTTGGTACATGAAGAAACAGCTGATCTGTTTTTTGTGAGACCGCAGTGAAATCTGCACCAACAGTGGTCTCCCTTTTGCATTGAGTTGCTCTGGTGCACATGAACTGCTTTATATGAAATATGAAAGGCCGAGGAATCATGCTGTACCACTGTGCAGTACTGTTCAGTGTGAGATTGGCCTTTCTTGGTTGCATCAGCTTGTACATTTTGTAATAAACACCTTTATTTTAGTCGGCAGACCAATTGCCTGTTTGGAATGGGTATTGCTCTACTAATTTTAGGATATCTAAGGGATTGGCATTTTAGTCTCATTTTACCATGCAGGTCCTGATTGAACCAAAGCATATATGAGCCACTAACAAGCATAGTGAGATGGGAAAAAATGCTCGCCTTCTCTTCAGCTCTTGTATAGCCATGCTGGGAAACAAATCTATCTTAGACTATCTCTGGCAATGCTACCTAAAGCAGACTAACTACGTATATATTTCGGTAGTCACATATTTTCATACCACTCTTCCAAATCCATCCTTGTAGAGAATGATATGTCAGGCCTACATGTCACACTGCTCGCAGGGGAGATCAAGCTCGCACTAGTGGAGGGCTACTTGTGGTAGGCACCGGTGAGCTCGAACAGGGATGGTGGCAAATGGTCACCGTGGGGCTGGATGGGGCAGTAAGGTCAAGTAGGGTGGCATGGTCGAAGCAACGGTCGACAATGAAGAAGACCATCAGTGTTGTGGGTGGGAGGAAGGTTGCCGATGGCCTTTATGCAGGCAGTTCATGAGCACAACGATGAAAATAGCCGAAGGGAATTTTTGGGTAGTTACCTCTTGTCCCAATCAGACACTGACAATTGGGACCCACTTGTTATTCTCAATGCTCTACCTAGCAAAACTCTCATCGTAGAGAACGCAGAGACAAGCACTCTACCTAGCTAAGCGAGGAGTGCCTTGCTCATCCCAACACGCGGGGAGGGAGGGAGATCCACTTGAGGACCAAAGGAGCCACTCAAGCAGAAGATCGGTTCTCGTCAACATCGCCATAGGGAGGGAGATCGACCGAGGAAGCGAGCGTGTGGGAAAGGAGATCTGTCAGGGATCGGTGGGCATGCAGGGAGGAAAGGGACCGCGTAGGCCTTGTATCATAGTGTCCATGTGTAGACCTTGCGAGAGGGAGCTAGAGGGAGGGGAGGGATGGGGCCACCAAAGGGGGCGCACGGGCCCAGCATCACCGCTTCCATCGTGCCATCGTGGGATCTGCTGGAGGGAGGGAGGGAGAGGCCGTCGCACTATGTTCCGTGTGTGGGCGGGGAGGGATAACCAGAAAGGCCACAGGAATAGGGTTCCTAGGGAGGATTTGGGTGCCCTCTCAAATTTGAGGCTATAGTAGAAACTCGATTAAAATTGTATTTTTGTTTTGAGCATATATATTTAACTGTTGGAGCTCAACTAGAGTCCTGGATCATCTACAACACTTTGGTGCCAAACTGCCAACTTCACCTCACACGCTCACGAGCCTCCTAGCTAGCATCTTTTTTTCACGATTAGTTCTTTTACCCATTTTTCATTAAGAGGAATGGCTAAAAGAACGGTCAAATAATAGTTATAAAAGAACTCACAAATAATCCAAGGATTACCTACAGAATCCAAAAGACATATATAAACCACCAGAAAAAAAAAACCACGAGGAGGGACCTCAACTTCAAAACACTAACCGACTATATGCTTGCAGAAGAAAAATATATCGGCGCAATGGTAGCCAATAGAGAGGGCGCTAGGCCAACCTCTCCTCCTGTCAAGTTGACCACCACACGCTACAACATTCACCGAGTCACGGTTGCACCTGAATGGCTGATGGTTTATTCAAACAAGCTACAAAACTCTCCTATCTAATAATTGGGCTGTGACTCGAGAGGTGACTTCAAACCATGCAAGGGCGGGTCTAGAATCAACTTATTGGTATCATCACATGCAATAATCTAACAGCATTCATAGGTAATCACTTAATCCTTCTATTCCAAATTGTAAGATGACCTATCTTTTCTAGATACATAGTTATTGCCATATATAGATATGAAAAGGCATAAAATAATTTAGAATTTAAAATGAAGAGAGGATAAAACAATTGTTAGAAAAGGCATTTGTCCAAAGTCACTGGTGTGTCTGGTAGCACCAATTATTAAACTGTAGATCTGTCCTTGAAACCATGTATCGCGCTGTAGGACTGTTTGATAAAAGGGTTAATTGCTAGCTATGTAAAAATTAGTTAAAATTAGCTCTAGTATATCGAAACATGAGTACTAATAGATGGATTAATTTTTAAACCAAGTTTACAAATCGTTGTTAGACAACTACTTGTTTCGGACAACTTTATAAGGCGAACATACAAAACAAGATTCAAACTTCGCAATCTTTGACCAATAATTTGGTGAACAATTTTGAACTATTGTAATACAAACTTAATATGATCAGATTCATGATCAAATATACTATCCAACAATTATAATTTTATAATTATAAAAATTATAATATAGAATAAATGAATGGTTCATTTATAATTTAGATGAATGCGCCATGTTTGGCTACGTCTTATAGAACTACCCGAATGGAGTAGTTGGCTAACTACAACTACTTTAAACTAACTTTTAGTCCTATAACTATTGCACGTGTGGAAAAGCAGCCGGCCGGCCTGATGCAATACTCCCACTTGGGCACAAGTGGTAGCAGAGTCCTAATCGGATACAACCTCTACACGTCAGTCAGAACCTCATAGATTCTGGGCCGGTAGGGTCATGCATGACGTCACGTGCACAATCCTAAAGGATGATTGTTTATGCTATATTACCGTAATTGGAGAATTTGACTGTGTCTGTATCTCCAGCCAAGCGCATCCTGTTACTTCAACGGTCTAAGGTCTTGTTTAGTTCACTCCAAAAACAAAAAAAAAATTCAGGGAGCATTAAATATAGATGAAAATAAAAATTAATTGTACAATTTGTCTGTAAATTGCAAGACGAATCTTTTAAGTCTAGTTACTTTATGATTAGACAACGTTTGTTAAATAAAAACTAAAATGCTACAATATCAAAATCTAAAAACTTTTTAGATCTAAACAAGGCCTAAGTCGCGAGATATGGCCAGTGATATACAGCCCCACGAGTAACAGCATCTCAGTGTGGAGTAACATGAGAAGATCCTCTTTCTTATACTAGTTACAAACAACAATGCAATAAGGCTTCGGATTGTCTCCCTCCTCAATTTGCTATTGTAGCCACACCGATGTTTGGTTCCAAACAGCTAGTATCGAGGTTTCAATATACATCGATGTTCAGTCCTTTGACCAAATAAAATACTGCTCCCCCATTTCAAATTTTAAAATATTTTAGCTTTTCTAAATACATATTTTTTACGTATGTATATATACACACACTCTATCTAGATAAATAATAAAAACAATATATTTTAAACTATCGAAACGTCTTATGTAACACCCTAAAAATCCTTCTTTCAAAATAGTGAAATTTGATTTAATAAAGTAATTTTGTGGGCATTAAAATATAGGGAAAATAATAATTATTAGGAAGTTAAAATTTAATATAAGGTTAGAAACATATTTTGATGCATACATGCAATAATATTTTATTTTGTGATGCGTAAATTTATGCACAAGAGTTTTGAATTCAAAATTCAAATTAAAAATAAGTTGGAAAATATGTTTGAAAAAAGGGAAATCTTCCCCTCTCCCTCTTTCGGCCTGCTAGCCAGCCCACCTCGCGCGCCTCTCCTCCCTCCTTTTGGGCCAAGGCCTATCTGCTCACTCTTTCTCCCTCCTCTCTCGCTGCCAGGCGGGGCCCGCCTGTCAGCTCTACCCCTTCCTCCAACCGCTCCCTCCCTCTCTCTTCGTGTGGATGACGAAATCATCGGCGCCCCCGCTCCCACTCCTTGCCCCCACGTTCCCCCGCGCCTTGGCCTCATTTGAGGAGCACTCAAGCCAGAGCCGCCCTTCCTCTCCCCATTTAGCTCTTTCCCTACCCTTGCCCTTGCTCGGGAGCACACAGCAACCGCCGCTGGAGCACCGCGATCCACCGCGTTCAACCCGATGAACCAAGCCAACTCCACCTCCATTCTTCGCGCTGGTGAGCTCGCTGTCTCCTTCTCTCCCTCCCCGTCTACTTTCCACATGATTTGGAGCGCTCTACCGCGCTGGCCGCGAGTTCCGGTGAAGTCCATGGCCGCCAGCCATGGCGCGGGCCGCGCGGGCTCACCCCTAGCCGCGCAGAGGGCAGGGATGAACTCGCCTGCGCTCCCTCTCTCTTGCAGTGTCCTCAGCTTCGAGAATCATGCACCGCAGCGCCCAAACCGCCAACTCAGGCGAGCTCCGCACCGCTGTTCATGGCACCACCGCCATCCCTCTCATCACCGGCAGCCACACCCCTCTCTCCCCCTCTCTTTCCCTCTTTGCTCTAATCTCCGCCACTAATCACTGATCTAACGACTGAGAGTGCCTGATAGCCCTTCGTTGGTATAATTGTTCGCAGTCCTTGCCTAGATGGGATTTCTAGGATTTTCTGATTTATTTAAATTTGTTTATTCTCTGTAGAATTTACAGAACTGCCATTGCATTGTTTCACTTGTAAAATCGTCGTTTTAGCTCCGAAATTGATCCATTCAACTTGCGTTAGTTTTGTAATTTCATAAGCTTCGCGTTGGTACCACTAATATATAGGTTTTCCACACTTAGATTTTCTAGAAAATTACAAGTCCGTAGATCGTTTTTGTGGTCTAGTTTAATGCGTAGTTTTCGCGTCGTAACTCCGTTTTTCATGAATTTCGCGTTGACATGATCGTAGCAGCACATAGATGAATTTGGAAAACCTTTTATTTACATTTATTCACTGCTGGAGTACTATTCTTACTTTATAAATATTTTGCTTGCATGTCTGCCATTGGAATGCGTGTTTGTTGTGACGTGTTGATCGAGTCCAGACGGTGAGGAATTCTACGGGAATTCGGAGTTCTACGAAGAGCAGCCTGACTTTGTGAACCAAGGCAAGTATAGCATGAGCTTACCTTGATGTCCTACTCACTTTAAATATTTCATACTGCATGTGTCTAATTTTGTCAACTATAAAGACATCCTAGTTGTTGATGACCTAATACCTTACCTAAGGGTTTTATTGCATATGGGTAGAAATGCTAGCGCTCTAACTCTACATATATATGATCTGTACTCAGTTATGGAGCCATGGATTAATTGATTAAACATGATTATGATAAATGGAACTTAGGGCTATGGTACAAATGATTGTAGGTCATGTTGTCCTAGACCTTCCATAAGGACTTATCTGTCGCCAAAAGCTGGGATTTAGAGTGCAACCGGGAGAGTCACATGGTTCTGACTTTGGCTTAGTAATAGGATCATTTCCAGAGGGGCTTGCCACTTTGGGTGTAGGGCTACCCCTGTTTTTATGAGTATAACCGCGATGGATTTGTGCCATAGAAAAAGAGAGTTTTCTACATCTGCCTGTCGAGGAAACCTCGTGGCCCTAACTGGTTAGAATAGACCTGTGGAAGGCTTCATAGTGTACCCTGCTCGTTCACCTTGGTAGTGTTTGGGGGATCGATGGACCTCGGGCATATGGGCAATACGACTCACGGTGAAAGTGTACCACCTCTGCAGAGTGTATAACTGTTATAACAGTCATGCTCATGGTCATGAGCGGCCCGGAGAACTCACAGAATAATTGGTTACCTAAATTGATGTTGTACCTGATGATTCATAATTATGTTATAATGTGACTTAATGATTCGCTATGGTTCTGACAACTGATCATATGGATTATTTGGGAGCTTAAGCATAACTCAATATTGATTAATGGTTAAAATATTGACCTACTAAATGGCTGATGCAGTAAACCTAGTCTGGCCTTTTGAGCTTTATGAATCCTTATGCTATGCTTGTGGAGTACGAGGTGTACTCACGCTTGTTCATATTTTTTGGATAAAAATCTCTGATGGGTAACAGATGATGGTAGCTATGATGACTACCTGGAGGTCTTTTAGGCTTGTGGTTCACCAGTCAACCTTTCCTGAGTTATCATATTTATATTTCGATGTTGTACCAAACTATGTGTTGTTATGACTGTGTTTGTTGTAAACACTGCAATAACGATATGTAATTTGTGACTTATGTGTGTGATTGATCCCTGGGTACATATGATTTATGCATTCAATTTCTTCTTTGAAATTGGTTTGACATCTTATAGTTTGTAACAAAGCAATGAAAGGAGAAGTTCACACATGCGAGGGAAGTATGAGGGATGGGGTCCTTGTCCACGAGTGAAGGCTCTAACGGGTCTAGGCACTTACGCTGCACGCTGCGATTTCGAACATTGTGTGTAGACGTGGATGTTGAAACATATTTCAAACCTTGAGACACTGGCGCTTTGTTTTAACTTTTGCTAGTTATCGTGCCTCGTCGATTCTCAATTCTAATTCACTATGGTTTTATTCTAAATCACTTTTTTTGCAAATCGTAGTGTAGGTATAGACAATCATCTCTATAAACACATTGTATACTCTACACATCTGAGTACCTTGGATAGACTAAGGCCATGTTTGGTTCCCCTTCTATAAACACATTGTATACTCTACACCTGTGAGTACCTTGATAGATTAAAGTTATATTTGGTTCTCCTTGCTAAATTTTAGTTAGTTAAACTTTAGTCACTTTAGAGCAACTCCAAGAGAGTTGATAAAAATGGATGGCTAAATTCAAGATTTAGCCAACCTCTAAAATAGAAAATCATGTAAAAAAACAAAAATCTCCAACAGTCTTTCTAATACGGCAAATCATATGGCTAGCGGGACATGCAAGCTATATTTACCATGCGAGAACTCCGGGACAGATAACTTCCTATTTTAGCAAATCAAATACAATAGTTGTTGGACTCTCTTTTCTCTCCCAAAATAGCCAAATATAGAATACATAGCACAGATAGTTTTTCTCTTGGAGTTGCTCTTAGTAGCTAAACTTCCAAACACGCTAACTAAAAAGAGCTAAAATAGTTTAGTCCCACTAGTCACCCAAGAGTAGCTAAAATAATTTTTAGCTAACTAAAATTTAGCAAAAGAAACCAAACGGAGCCTAAGGCTGAATTGATTAATAAATAAATTTACTGAAAAATATAAAACAATATATCATGTCAAAAAAAATTTGCGAATATCTGGAATATAAATTGTTCATTGGACATATGTTTTGACAAAGCAACCATAGTTCCACGTAGTTTTTTTTAAAAAAAACAATTGTCTGAAAACCGCCTTTTGAGACGGTTAGAAAGTTTGAATCTAGCTAAGCATTTACATGGCTGGTTTCTTCTGGCAACCGCATCTAAATTTGTCATAGCCGCCTCTGTATTACTATATAACTAGTTTCTTATGTCAGTGTATCTAAACAGACATAGTCGCCTCTATATTATATGACTGATTTCTTTTGTTTTGTCAACTGCATATCTAAAATTGTCATAGCCACCTCTATATACAAAAAAAATCAGTTTATGTGATGTGTTTCTCGCTCTTACCCACAATTTAATACGTACTATTTACGGGATCAGAGGAAAATGTAGGGAAAGTTGCTCAGACGTTGTGCTAACTCATCATATAGCTACACATGACGGCCGGGGCTTCCGAATTGTGAAAGCCAAGAAGAGAAGAGAACACTCTGCCTATTCTGCTAAGCTGTAAACACAAGAAGCAAATAAATGGACGCGAAGAAGAAACGCGTAGCGATCGTCGGAGCAGGGCCGAGCGGCCTGGCGGCATGCAAGCACGCGCTGGCCAAGGGCTTCCGCCCCGTGGTCTTCGAGTCCGGCACCGCCGTGGGCGGCGTGTGGAACCGGACGCTGGCCTCCACGAGGCTGCAGACGCCGGCGTCCGCGTACCGGTTCTCCGACTTCCCGTGGCCGCCGACGACGGACGCGGCCGAGCCCGACGACGAGGGGCGGCGCTTCCCGCGCCACGACCAGGTGGCGGAGTACATGGCCGCGTACGCGCGGCGCTTCGGCGTCCTGGAGCGCGTCCGGTTCGGCTGCAGGGTGCTCGGCGCCAGCTACGTCGGGGCGACGGAGCAGGAGGTGGCGGCGTGGGAACGCTGGTCCGGGAATGGCCAGGCGTTCGGCGACGGCACGGGCGAGTGGCACCTCACCGTGCGGGTGCGGCACCGCGACGGCGACGGCGACGGCGAGTCGGAGGGCGGCACTACTCAGGTATGACGTATGGCTACTGATGAGTCAATCTCAATTGCCGGCAGAAATGAAATGTGGTGGTAGTTGTTGCACGGTCGGGGATAGTGTATGTTTGGTTTTGTTTCGTTTGGACGTATGGTGGCCGAACGACGAGCCAGCAGACTCCCGATTTTGATATCTTGGTCTGCTTAAGATCCAAATGGTGATTGAGACCGAGAGTTTGCGTCCCAATGCATGCATGCGCACATGGATTGGTCAGTGGTCACTGATCCAAGAATCCGTCATGTGCTACACTGAAAGCCATTTTGTATTTATTCGACGTTTTCTTTAGCTCTGCATTACCTTATTAGATAGTCGATTTTGATAGTTATTAGGGCACTTACAATGCAGACTCTATCATAGAGTCTAATGTTATTTATTACCTTGAACAATATGGACTTAGAGTCTAAATAAGACTTGAAGTCTTATTTTTTTCTAACTCTTTCTTCAATAAATATGCTGCCACATCAGCAAAATATCATAAATAATATGTAATTAATTATCTTGGACTCTATGATAGAGTCTTGCATTGTGAGTGTCCTTACTTTCCATAAGCTCATGTCAACGTAAACTTATAAAGCATTTTAAGCAAATAACCATATGCTCGTTCGTCACCGAATAAATCAATTTCTAGAGTTTTTCTAAATTAAACTTTTAAACTTTGAACATAGCCCAAAGATTTATAATATGGAATTAGTAACATTATACTAGACATCATAAATATATTTTCGTAATGTGCTTACTTGGTTTCATAAATGTATGTGCTTTAAATAAGAAAAAAATAACTTAAAACAACTCTAGAAGTTGATTTATCCATGGACAAATGTAGTACTCCCTCTGTCCTGATTTATCTGTCGTCGGGAACCATACACAGAGACCAAGGTGAAAGTTAAAAGACCAAGGTGCCCCTATTAAATCTGTGCATGACAGCGATTCTCTCTCCCCTGCTGTTCGCTCGATTTCCCCGAGACAAATCCAGCACCAAAAACGCAGATAGGTGTGGACCCATGTATAGTAGTCTAGATGACAGATAAATTGGGACATGCTACTGCCGCTAAAACGACAGATAAATCGGGACGGAGGGAGTATATGACTATAAGAGCCAATTGGAGCATTTTGTGATGCTAGGCTTGAGTCACCTAAAAACCGATTCTGTTTAGAGACGGATTGGGTCCCTTAGAGCATCTCCAAGGGTTTTGCATTTGAGGTCTGCATTTGAGTAATTTGCCAAAAAGCTCCAAAAGAGGTATCCAACGGTTTTGCATTTGGAGTTTGCAATTTGGGCAACTTGGCAAATGAGGGAGCAAACTTGGCAAAAATGCCAAGTTGTGGA
>Ga0182004_10001152_pt1 | contig 18770 bp, 13 predicted proteins | sample Sormic07211540_1_FD_120479 | JGI IMG/M metagenome (GOLD analysis project Ga0182004, IMG submission 120479) | Endophyte microbial communities from Sorghum bicolor roots, Mead, Nebraska, USA - 072115-40_1 MetaG | ecosystem: Host-associated > Plants > Roots > Unclassified | place: USA: Nebraska...
TACGTGTAGTTACTCTCATCTTCAATAAACTACATTGTGTATGTATTCATACTTGTTTATCAGTTTGAGTATGTTTATATACTCATATTAAGATACTCTAGATCTTACCACGCGAAATTTTTTTTAAAAAAAATTATATTTTAAATATATTATTAAAATGCCACTACTATATTATATACAATAAGTATAACTATATACTCTATGTATGTATGCATATTTAATATACATATCACTTTAGATAGTCTAGTATGATCATATACTTTGTCTATATACATTTTGTCCGGTCATATACACTTTAAATCTAAAGATACATAGATGATAGTAACTACACGCGCGTGTAAAAGAAACGCGTCTATAATAAATATGATTGGATTAAATATTATACATATACTTTTAATGCCCTTTGTTACAGTGTCCACTATTAACTGTCTGCTTCGCGCCAAAGAAATGCTTTGCTGATCTTGTTAACGACACCTACTCGTAAAGCCTAATATTGTAGGTAGCTTCGAGATATGGCAGTGTGCATTCCATCGAGCACGTGATGAGCAATTTAGCCATACCATCGAGCACGTGATGAGCAATTTAGTCGAACACATGCATCAACGAGCAACGGAAGACCAGGCGAAGCTTTGCTCGTGTTGTGCGGATCTCGCTCCTCATCTGGGAGGAGCTCCGGCATGCCACCACCACGAGCAGGTGCGCTGGCCGAAAACAAGAGCACACGCGAATCAGGGCGCCCACATCCTGCATCTGCGAGGAGTGAGATGGATGGATCCATGGCCGCCGTGCAGTTTTTCACCTCTCCCTCTCGCTTTTTACACTTTCCCTCGCGGAGCTTCGCCATCCCTGGTGAGCATCTCTTACGTCGGTCTCCTCGCCCTTCCCCTGGCGTGCGCCGCCATTCCGCAGGTCCTGCCGCCGCCGCCGCCGCGCGGCTAACCACGCCGAGCCCCGCGGCCGTGCCACTGGGCTCCGCCTCCGGCGCTGCGGGCACCCGCCGCGGACGCGGGGAGGCCGGCTGGTGACCGCCGTGGCCGGGGAATCGCCCGGCCGGTCTCCCTCCTCTGCTCCTGTGGGTTGGGGAGAGGAGCTGGGGCTCGAGGTGAGAAGGAGGGTAAACTTAGAGGGGGGTTTTGCAAATTCGCCTGACAGGAAGAGTTTTATTTTTTTGCACAAATCGGTTTGTGATTTCCTCGGGGTCCATCCTGCAAAGTGCTCGGGTAGGAGCTTGGTGGGCTGCTGGCCGCGCGGGCCTCTTCCTAGGCCTCGCCCTCGTGGGCCGGCTCACCGCGTTGGGGCAGTGCGGCTTAGGCCACCGAGGTGGGGCAGGCGCAGGCCGCGGGCCTGGCTTTCCATAGGAAAACTCGTTTTTCCTTTTTCTTTTCGTTGGAAACTTCAATAATTGACCAAAAATCATAGAAAATTTAGAAAAATGCCAGACCAGTTTTGTTAGCTTCCTACAATTATGGTCTATCCATAAATATTTATGTACCTTGTTAGGATATGTTTTTTCAATAGGTATAATAATTCATCCTTGCTTTGCTGCATGCATATAGGTAGGGATGAAAACGGATCACATACGGACGTATATCCTTGATATCATATTTGTTTTTATATTTCTGGTCGGATTCGAATTTGAATACGGATAATGTCAACCATGTCGGATAAGATACGATTGGATGTCGACATCATAAATATACAATTTAAATATTCGGATTCGGATACAGTATCAGATATTGAATATTCGAACTCGGATACGGACAGATCTAAACCCCTCTAAACGAATTCGGTCTCAAATACGGTCGGAAAATAACCGTACCGCTTTCATGCCTACATATAGGTGTCGCGGTGACAAGAACATGCCAAAGGCAGACCTAAAATACGAGCAGGTGTTAGAGGAGTATGGGAGGAGTTACTTGTTGAGATGTGTTTAAATCCTTTCTCGATGCATAACCCTTATTTTTATAAGTAATTATTATAAACATGTTATAGGACTTGCGTTAGAGAAGTCGTGTGATGTACTGTTACTCGTGAGAGATAGGTCCTACTGTCTCATGGTTTTGGACATGGATAATAATTAGAGACACGAAAAAACCGATACTTTGGATTGGAACTTAATTGAGCAACAGAGCGAGGCTCTGGTTGCATTAGTCTTGCATGTGTTGATCAGGAAGGTATGGTTGGGTAGACCGATGGAGCATCTCTAAGAGCTCCCAATATCCACTTTGTATTCTATATTTTTTTGGCAAAACCATAAATTCTCATCTCCAACAACTTGATATATGCACTTGGTATTTTGTCAACTTGGAAAAGAGGAGGCTCCGCGCGCGTATCCTTCCGCACGCGTAGAGAGCGCGCATCGGCGTTGTAGTACTGAAATGGCCGGCAAATATATGTGCATGCATCGATCTGCTGCTGTTGACAGACTGATGTCCGTCAGTACTGTTGGACGGCAGTTGCAGGTGGACGGCAAATCTGCTTGACGCGACTGACATGCTGACAGATTGCGAGATAATATTCATCGACAGAAAGTACTTCCTCCGTCCCAAAATAAGTATCGTTTTCGTTTTCCGAGAAATAACTTTAACTAAATATATAATAAAAAGTATTAGTATTTATAGTACATAATTAGTATCATTGGAAAGATCTTTAAGTATAGTTTTTTAACAAATTTATTTAGAGATATAAATATTGCATATATTTTTTATAAATCGAGTCAAACTTGTGGCACAAAAACCTAAAACGACACTCTTTTTGGGACGGAGGGGGTACAAAATATTCAGCGACAGATATCCAACCCTGATCCTGACAACGACATATTCAAATAAAAAATACAATAGAGTGAAACTGTGGCCTTGTTTAGTTCACCCTGAAATCCAAAATCTTTTCAAGATTCCTCGTCACATCGAATCTTACGCCACATGCTTGGAGATCTTTTAAGCCTAGTTACTCTATGATTGGATAATGTTTGTCAAATAAAAACGAAAGTGCTAGTTCTAAACAAGGCCACATCATATGTGAAAATGAAGATTATCTCATGCATATTAATGTTGTCTCATACAGAGAATATTGTCTCATACATCGAATATTATCTCATACATAGAACATTGCAACTAGGAACATTGTCGCATACAAAGATATAATATTATCTTTGTAACAAGAGTCCACTATCGCAGCAGCAGATGCAATGAAAGAGTCATCATCATCGGACCTGAAACGACGCCGTAGGAAGGAGGACGGTCGCGCGGCCTCTGGATGGAAGAAAAGACCGAGAATGGAAGGCCCAAGTAACGGTTTGTTAAAGGTGGGCCTATTTTTTTCAATTTTTACCAAGCGAGAATACAAAGTTGTTGGAGATACATCATTTTTCCACTTGCAAAACAAAATACCAACTTGCTAAAACACATGATATACCAAGTAAATTTTAGGGAGCTCTTGGAGTTTCAAATGTACCGAACATATATAACATAGGCCTTTAAGTTTTTAACATCACACACTATATCTATTTTTACCGTTAATCATGAAGGCATTCAAAAATGATTAATGGAGGCGGGCAACTCAACTGCCTCCAATCATAGGCCTCAGTTAATAATGAACAACCGAGGCGAGTAAGTTTGCCCGCCTCTATTAATCAATAACTTTTTTAAAAGAAAAATCCAACAAGCCCATTGATGAGGCCCATTGAGCCCATGGGCGAGCCCGTTGGAGTCCATCTGGGGCGTGTGCCACCGCCGCCCACCAGATTCTTGCCTATGCCGCCACCAAGCCAGATCTGCGACGCCACCATGTGAGGTATGATGTCTGGGCCCACGCTGCTATGCTGAGCGAGGGAGGGAGCGAGGTACGACACATGCCCACTGAAATGTCGCCGCCACTGGAAGGCCACGACCTCCACGTGTGGGAGTTGCCTCCGTGGGTTGGGATGCGAGGCCAGCTTGGATCCACCGCCGGGGCACGAGGCCGGCCTAGATCCTCTGTTGGTGTGCGTGGCCGACCTAGATCTGCCACTAGGGCACGTTGCCAACCTAGAACCGTCGCTGGGATGTGCTATCAGCCTAGATTGGCCACCGAATCAAGCTGCTGTAAGGATGCTAGCACCGACTGGTGGCGCACAACTAGGTGGGGGAGGAACGCCACTATGGGAAGGGGGTAGGAGAAGGGCATTGTCAGGTGGAGCACCACTAGGAGGGTTGCCGCCAGGTGGAGCATTGCGGGGAGGGGAGGCACGGCGAGGGGAGGTGAGGGTGGTGGTGCCATTGGGTTTGGAGGATGGAGGACGCCGTCGGGTTAGAAAACGGCTTAGGGAGAGAGTGCACGTGTTAGAGGGAGGGGATTAAATGAGAGTGGGCTAGGGTTTGTGCTTGTATATATACTCTTAGTCAGAAACTAGGCTAATATGGGCTTCACCAATCGTCAATGGGTTGACCAATATAAATTGAGGTGGGTTAATTAAGAGGCTCGTCTAAAAAAATAGCCTCTACTTTTGGAGGCGGTTGAGTTAAAAAGCTCGCCTCCATAAATGGATTTTGGGAGGCAGTTATCTCTTGACTGCTTCCGTAAATCGATTTATGGAGATGGGCAAGTTTGACCGCCTTGGTAAATAAAATCGCTCGCCTCCGTTAATCATCATGTATTTTGGAGACGGTTAAATTTTGCGACCACCTCGGTTAATAAAATTGCACCGGCTTGCAAACTTGTTTGTGTAGTAGTGATAGCAAATCTTAATGATATTGTGTAGTGGCTTTGGACATGCCCTAGAGGCCCCGGCTGGTGGGCAGGCAGTGCGACTGCTATAGTCCCATAGAGCTAGAAGGCCCAACACCAAACCATATAGGGAGTTAGTATATATAATTTTTTATTTGGTATAACTAACGACATGTAAGTCTTTAAAAGTCTACCGCAAGCCTCTTTCAATGTTGCTGTTGTATGTAACTTGAAAGTATTGGAGCACAGGCATCGAAGTCAAGAGACTAGAGGACGATTTATTTTCTACCAGCGCCAAACCACCGATGCTTCTTAGTTCAGCCCTATTTAGTTTCAAAAAAATTATTTTCGTTCCATCACGTTGAATCTTTAGACGCATACATGGAGTATTAAATATATATAAAAATAACTAATTGCATAATTTATATGTAATTTACGAGACCAATCTTTTGAGCCTAATTATTTCAAGATTGGACACTAATTGCCAAATAAAATGAAAATGCTACCGTAGCTAAATTAAAAAAATCGTGAACTAAACAAAGGCCTTCCTATTCTCTCCCAAATTCCCAAATTCCAAAATCTCCCATCGATTGACCAAGGCATCAATGCACACGCAAACACGGATGCCGAGTCGGCAACGGCCGATGCTAGTTGCCAAGTCATAAATTCACTATATCACTGTGGCACCGTGACCGCGAGACAATGCAACCGACAATGATGGTGGACAGCAGATGTGATCTCATTCAATATGCTCTTATATTTTATTGCTTGTCTAAAGAACCTTCAAATTATAGAGCCGGCCCTAAATGCCCTATGGATGGCTTAGTGTTCATCGAGCATCCAACACATTAATCATATGACGAAGGCCGCTGGACCCAATCGATAGGAAACTAAATTTAAGGGCATCTCTCCACCAGAAGCTCACGTGGATGCGTCAGGCCGACCAGTGCCAGTAGCTAGCGCAGCTTCATCATCAACGGATCGCCATTCGGATGCGCATGCGTAGGCGCGCACACGATCATCGTCTGTGTACTATATAGATTATCGTTTTTATGCATGTGTGTCCGCGCGCGCGCGACGAATAAATTCCGCTGTGGATTTGGACTCTGGTTGTTGCGTTGGGTTGGGCAGCGGATGTTGCGGGATGTCGCGCAGTCACCTAACACGTTATCGATCGTCGCACGCTAGCACTGTACCGTGTATCTGATCCGCATCGCCCCACCGATATCTCCCCGCGGCCCTTGCCACGTACGGGAATAACAGCGTCAGCGTACGTGTTTAATTGTTTCATGCATGGATTAGGTCCCTCCAGCATGATTTGCTCTCGCATGCAAGTCATTCTCAGAACGGGTTATGGGTTCATGCATCCTGCATAATCGTCTTCGTCTAGCCGTTGCCTTGCGTAAGCTCTGCACGGGACTTTGTGATGATGGATCTCGCGCTGCAAACCAAACAGTCCGAACCAAAAGCACTAATAATTTCCAAGTCACTTGCCCCCAACTGCATGCTTTACATACAGAAATTATTACGTAAAATAGCTATGTCACTTATAGGTCTTTAAACTTTGAAAATGTATTGAATTTATAAACTTCTTAAATGATGCACCGCATGCCCATACTAGCCACATGAGCATTTATTGCTGATGTTGTCGTCAACATGATTTATATATATATATATATATATATATATATATATATATATATATATATATATATAAAATCCCTCTCCTTTTCTCTTGTTAATTGTTACACGAAGAGATCCTTGTTTTTCTCTTCTCTCATGCTGGCCCATTATCTCGTCCGGCGCCACAGTTGTCCACACGGGCAGTAGCCATCGTGGGAATGAAAAGAGGAAATCTAGGAGAAGAAGTGATCTATTCATGAGGAAGATGAAAGAGGAACGCTTAAACATAAAAATATGCCATGCTATAGTAGGCCACATAAGCAAGAAAAAGGTCCATGTGGTTGGCATGAACCTGTGGTCCATTACTTAATTAACAAGTTTAGAGATCTAAAAATGTATTTTTAAAGTTTATTGACCTAAGTAACACACCCTTACAAATTTAAGAACCACTTGCGCATTTAACTCAGATACTCTATAGCTGTGATGGTCATCAACGGTTAATTAAATTATATAGAAACAGCCCTTGTTACCAAAGACCTGTCTAGTTGGGAAGATCTCTGATATCTTGTTATTAGTGACCTTTTCTATTTACTAGCAATGCGTAAGTACGTGTTACTTAGGTCTATGAAACGTGTTCTGTTTATATGTCGGTATACATTAGTGAAACGATTTGATTCCGCGTGCTATTTCGGTATAGTGAAATAAGGTGAGCAGCATAACGCTCATCCTCCTCGACTCCTCGTGACGTCACTGGCAACTCTCCAAAAAGTATAGGCACATTTACGTACAATAAAAAGTAACAATATAAACATGTCATCTTGTGTACTAAGTGATGAGCAGAAATTTAATGGCGTGTTTGGTTTGTAGTCACTCCATGCTTCATGAGGTGATCCATAATGAGTTCATGCCATGAATTTTGGTATAATCAATCATTCCTTCTATATATACTAATTATTAGCTTATGAGAAATGAGGTGCGTGGTAATGGATTAACTCATTGTATTCCGCATACCAAATACAAAAAGTAAGGAGTAATAAGATAATGGATCACCTCATTCTTCAAACTAAACACACCCAAACCGGTCACCTTGTGTACTCAAAAGTCATAGCCCTTACTTTTGATTTGCTCGCACATCAATATAAATTTACCCTAGCGTGTTTGTATTATAGATCAGCTAGCTGGTTGGGTTTCTTGTGGTGGAACCTACCCACTCGGGTTCAAGTCCCCGAATTGACACGGGTTCTCGCATTTTCCTGGATTTATTCCAGGATTTAACGGCGCTATGCTTTCAGTGGTAGGTGGCGTGTCCATCAACAACGAGGCGCCTGTGATGACTTTGTCAATCTCGAGATTTGCTAGTCCAACTCTGTTCTTTAGAGGTGCTCATAGTGTGGTGACTTCGTCAATCTCGAGATTTGCTAGAGGTGCTCATAGAGGTAAGGCGTGCGTGCGTTTATGTGATTCTGTATCTAGGTCTCACAAAAAATATTATTAATTTACCCTATCTCGTCTACAACCTTATCAGGACGCACATGGAAACAAAATTTGTAAGTTAATAAATCGCAGGCACCTAGGACCTGCTGGATAACTTGGATTAAAGCCTCTCCATCGTATGAGTTAAGCGCGCTACGAGTTCTATAAATTTTTGTAGCTGATGGCTCTTGCAATGGCACCATTTTGTCAAGAACGTACTTATCCACATTGAGTCAAGTATCAATGACATAAAGCACGTCAGCATCCATGCATATATCCTTGTTCATATGCCTTCCTCACTGACCTTATCCTTCTAACCATTTTCCTAGCTTGCAACAACATGTGACCAGATATCAAATGAATAACCTTTTAATGTTTTAATCGAAGAGGAAAATATATGGATTAGAGCAGCACATACAGGAGTTGGTTGGTGGAGCTCTTTTGTCAAATATCTAGTTGCCGTGAAAGACACCCTATATATCGAGCAAACATCTTTCTCTGTTGTAACCAATCCTTACTTTCCTATTCAATATTCTTAGATGTTCACGAAGCACAAGACTTACGCAAGTACAGTGGAAGATGAAAATCAGGAGTGATGGGCCGACAATGAAGATCAGCTCTGTAGTAGTGCTTGTCAAAGTAGTCTATCGAGGACCGCTCCTCACCCCCAACAACGAAGTTCGTCATGTCGTTTGCGGAGGCCTTCATGCCACAACCCAAGTTGCTCTTTGAGGGCCAACAAGGAGGCCTGCCGGAGCCACAAGCTGTCAGGCCACATACTACGCTGCGAGCTAAGGCAACCTATGCCACCGTCGGTGCCCACACCGCTGCCAAGATCTACGCTGCAGCTCGCAGTGGCCAGCGCCGCTGCGTGCACCTGCTACCACTGGTGTTTGTGCCTGCCCTGCCAGTCTCACCATCTGTGTGCCACTAGGATTGCCACCGCTGCCCATGCTGCCACGCCGCGCCATCATATCCTCCATCATGCACCGCTACTAATGTATAGTGCCCTCCTCTATCACACTTGAAAGAGAGAAGGAGATTGAGAGGTAGAGGTTGGAGATGGAGAGAGAAGAGAGGTTGCAGATGGGAGCACCCTTCGGATTCAACAACATCACTAGCAGTTAGTATTAACAACAACCAACAATATGATAGTATCACCGCTGTGGTTGTAATATAATAACCAATAGTGATGACTCATTATCCCTACTGGCAGTGATAACTTATCCCAGATGGTTTCAAAATAACCAGAAATGATATTATTACGGTAGCCAGCTGTGTTGCAGTGATTACTAGAGACAGTAGAGAAGCTATTGAGCTCCAGCACGAGCTCAACCCGGGTGTTCTCACCTTTGTCTTAAGTGGAGGCTAGCTTCTGGTGTATATTAGTATATATCATATTTAACCGCACAAATATAGTGAATAGTGATGCTCTTGCCACCTAATGTGTGCTCTAGCACAATGAACTGTGGACACAGTCTCCAGCGAGCCGGCCACCACATGACAAGCTATCTAATCTACCAGCCAGTTTGAAAACTTGCAGGGGCATCCATGTAATTAGCAAATCAATGGTAATACTTGTGTGCCTGACGCTGAAATATGATATGTTGACAACAGGAACCCGGCCAAACTCCCAAGTCAATCGTGGGGCAGGTTGTTGGAGGAACGGTCCGCGTCGCGGGGCCTGCGGCTGCCGCTAGTCGCTGGGGGAGACTGAGCTGAGCGTTGGAATTTCTGGTGCTGGCCGCGTCGTGTGCGGACTGCGGAAGCGACGTCGACCAGACCAATCACCCGTTCGCGGTTCGCCGGAAAGCCTGGGCCTGTGGTCGCAGCACGAACGAGCTAGAAAAAGCGCCAAGCGAGAGCAGCAGCGCCGGTGACACGACGGCAACATTCTGTTGCGCGCACTGCCGTGCTTCATGGACGGCAATGTATTGGTCAGCGGGTGTCATCTCGCTGCCCCTCCGGTGGTTAATGCGTCCCTTGTCCTCGTCTGTCTCTGATGCCGTCGTCAATTGTCTCAAACGTGTCTGACGTCGGGGTGGGGCAAATGGCTAATATAGCTAGTTACCTGTAGCCTACACAAATGGCTATGAAGAATGCATTGGAGCCGTATATCGGATATGACTGCATACTGCATATGCATGTGTCTTGTGATTTGCTATTGCTACTTGCTAGCAGTCTCCTCCTTTTGTGCTCTTCTCACCGCTGTCGGTGTGGCATGTCAGCAGTCAGCACTCAGCAGCTGTCAATGCTGAAATTAAACTACATCTTTTAAAAGAAAATTGTATAGGTCAAAATAACCACCTCCCTGGTGCCATTGGATGAGTATCACTTTTTTTTGAAGATTTCAAACCGTATATCCGATGGAGGAATACCGGTGACAGTGAGATTATTGATATCGGACGACTCGCCCCTGCGTCGTCCCAGCGGCGACACAGGTGTCGCCCCAACCCCACCGCATCCACGCGCCTTGCCACGCCGCCGCCGCCGCTATCGGAGCTGCCTGCCGGTGGTCAGGTGAGCAGCAAGAAGGACAGTGGCTGGGCCATCTCTCTGCTCTTTTGCAACCTCTTTCTCCCTCCTCTCGATGGTTGCAGTTCTTTCAGCTTGCTTTGTTGTGGCCGATGGACGTTTATCAACGCCGGGTGGCCAGATTCGCGTGCTTATCGGCCGGATCTGGTTGCCGGTGGGCAGATCCGGTGGTGGCAAGTTCGGGCTCGCCTCCCTAGCCCTTCGAGCGACTGCTTCCATGCGGTGACATCCGGTTCTGCGGTCCTGTAGTGCTAGGGTGGCTCGATCCACGCGGTGGTGATCAGATTTGAGGCATCCGAGCATGGCAGGGGTGTAGGAGTTGGCTGGTTGGGTGGCCAGGGATTCAACTTGCTCTTCTGTGGTCCCCTTCCATCTTCTTCCTTGCCTGGCTATCCAAACTAAGCCTGGCTAGTCCAAGCCTGTCCCTAGCTAGCCAATCCTTGCTTGTTTGGTTGTGTGTACTATATCAGCCTAGCTAGTCTTAGAGTATGTTTGGTTGCCTGATTTGTTGAGATAGAGTTACCTCTTTTCTCAATTGGTAGGATTACCCTCTTTCAGACATTTCCTCGAGTAGGCTGAGCATGGAGGTCACCGTCGTTTGCCTCCTCCTCACCGCCATGAAGTAGGACGGAGGTTGGGGCTGCTGCGCCACCGGCGCCAGCACGTGGTGGTGGTGCGACGGCGCATGCGGTGGGGGCGGGGACACGGACCGCTCCTCGTCGTACTCCGAGCCCTCCGAGTGGGAATCGGAGTCGTCGGCATCGACAACCCCCTGGGTGGTGGCAGTCCTCGACCGTCTCCTCCCCACCGCGGTGGTGTGGCTGGCCGTGCAGCACGCTCGCGGCGGCGGCGGGAGCGCCAGTGGAGTGGGGCAGGAGGCGGCGAAGGGGAGATCTAGGGCCTTTGCCACCTTCCATGTGGCGCGGGCACCCCCCATTGGGCTTGACGGTGGGGAGAGCGAGGAAGAGAACATCCAGGGCCTCTGCCACCACCATCACCACCACGTGGGATGCGAGACGGTTGGAGTCCTCAGCACCAGTGATGGTTGCGGTGGGCGCCATGGGATGTGGGGGAGGAGAAGGTGAAGTTGGGGGGAGTTTGGGGGCGACAACGCCACCTCCTGCTCGGACTCCGCCTGCATGTGCAGCGGCGGGGGAAAAGGGGCACGTGCGGAGTAGAGCGGTGGTGGCGGAGGAGGGACGGGATGGTGAGGCCGAGCGTAGCCTGGCTCCAGAAGAATCACCAACCTGGTGATTCAATCTAGGCCTGGCTAGGGGGGCACTTTTGGCTTTCTAGAGCCTGGCTAAGTAGGTTGGCCAGCCAACCAAACAATCCACATTGGCCCAGCTAAACCAAAAGCCAGCCCAGGAGACCCAACCAAACACACCGTTAGTGTATGGCTTTGGATGGTTCCGGCGATAGGCATCCTCCACGGTGTGCTTTGTGCGGTCCTCCTGGTTGGGTGGTACCAAGTCTGAGGGCGGGTGAATCTAGCATCCCCCACCTGGATGAGTCCCCGCCACGCGTTCTGTGTCGAAGCGGGTCGGGGGTGGAGCTACCTCTCCGGCCTTCATCGTTGGCGGGAGCGGCAACCCAGGCCATGGAGCCTTCGGGGCCTAGTTGGGCCAAGAGGATGCGGTGGTGGCGGTCAACTTTGGCCTCCTTGCATTGGTCAGGGTCGGTGTTCCTCTGCTGATTCTAGTGTGCTAGTGGCAGAAGTTCGTAATAGGGGCTGCTAGAGGCTCTGCGTGGTGGGCATTGATGTTGACACTGCTTGGCAGAGGTTGGGATGCTGGTGGGCTGGGTGACTGGGACTTCTTCTCTGCCACCTTCCTTCTCTCTTGTTTGGGCTGGTTTCTTCAGGTCAGGCTACCTTTGTGGGTCTCCGGCAGTGGCGAATGTGGAGGTTGCACAAGGTCAGGGTGAAAGCTTGGACAACGATGTCTGTGGATGTTGTGCCCTTCTTGAAGGCGTCCTTTCCTACCTCTCCGGCTACAGCGCTACATTTTGTAGGTGAAAATCTTCCTTCGACGGGCTAGCTTGTCGACACTCTGGACATCGTTTCCTTCTTGGAGGCTTGCTAGGCAATCCAATTTCCATTGTGGACCTCTTGCCATCTATCATATGCTTCCCCAAGGGTGATGGTGCTTAGTACATAAGAGGGTGCTCGGTTCTTTAAGTTGTCTTTTCTAGTTGAGGTGTCTTAGTTGAGTCTTTTTCTTATACCAAGTTGTTGTCAGTTAGGTCAATTGAACCAAGTTACAAGTGGTGGCTTGAGTTGAGGGTGTTGGTTCTTGGTACATAAGAGGGTGTTGGTGTTCGGTTCTTTAAGTTGTCTTTTCTACTTGAGGTGTCTTAGTTGGGTCTTTTTCATAGACCAAGTTGTTGTCAGTTAGGTCAATTCGACCAAGTTACAAGTGGTGGCTTGAGTTGTGACAGTTGTACCAAAGCAGTATAGGATAAGTGGACCACTCTACTCAGTTGTATGGTTTGTCTAGGCTAGTTTACATTATTGAAAAAAACTGAGCTGACACTTGTCTATTTTTTCTTTCTTCGCCTAATAGAAATCGAGGCAAAGCTTTTGCCGTCCTTTCTAAAAAAATATCTGATGGAGGAGTCCAATGCAAGGCAGACTTCTAGTTCTTGCTCTCTCTGTCCTGCCATCTCCCGAAAATCGTTTCCTTTGAAGTTCTAACATCACTCTAGTACTATAGTTTCTTTAGTAAAAATAGGAGGACTTTGAAATTTATTATGACCATCATATATAAAGGATATCCTATGAATCTTTAGACTCATCATTCAACGAAATCCTAACTCTTATAGCTCCTCCCAACCCACCCATCCACGCACAACTATTGTGACCTCTAGCTTCTCTATATGAAATGTGCTAGGTTGTGGCCGGCCGGCATAATATGCCACGTTACATTCACGTAAGTTGTAACCAGTATCCACCTACATATTGATCTTTTCCTCAGTTGCTAAAAAATTAAACTGTATTGTTGGCGCCAGACCACGGGATTATAAGGCCAGTCTCAATGGAGTTTCATTAGAGTTTCATGCATAGAAGTTAAATATGCTGATGTGGTACCATATTGATGAAGAGAGAGAGATGATAAGAGCTTCATGTGAGTAGAGACAGTTACATGAGGATGAAACTCTTCTGCACTGTTTTCAAAATTTGGATGTATTAGAAATTGAGTCATAAAACCCCGATTGAGGATCGCCTTAGCACTAGCACATATATAATTGGCAAGCACTGTCAGGTTTAAAATGAGAATTAGGTCCGTGACACAACAATTGGCAGTGGACGGGCCTGTGTGCCTATCACTACTGGTTCAAGTATAGACACTAGTGCAGAAAGGGGCTATAGTCTCAAGTTTTTTTTTGCGATGACAGAAGAATTATATTATATGATAACTGGTTACATCAAACACGTTACATGCACTCTAGATTACAAAATAGTACTCATGCTGTGACATCGTCTCCATCTTGATGCCGTTGTGTGGAAACAAAAGTCTCCATGTCGTCATGTGGATGAAGATGCTGACACCAAAGTTATTGACCTCGTCTTCAACGAAGCCACCATGAAGAAGACAATTCCACCTCTCCCCTTTACCGTCGCCGGAGAGGAGGAGAAGAAGAAGATAAAACTCCAATACACAAAAAATTGGTATAAAGAGACATTAACCCTAAACTTGATCTACTAGAGAAAACTTATTAAAAACAATGGATTTCCACTCCCTTCAGTCCTTGGTGAGATTTCGGAGGAGAAGGGAGAGGGACAAACGGTGGTAGACGACAGGGGCTGTGGCGGCGGCAGCGCTAGGGCAGGAGTCGCCGACTCACGTTGAGGGAGTAACAAACATCACCCTGGCTATAGTCCCAGTTGGGAAACCTCATCAGTCCTTGTTTTCTATGCAACCATATATATTTTATTTAACGCTTGAGCTTATAAACCAAATCAGTTAGCCATTTAACAATGTTTCTCTCTCATAATAAATCAGCAAACAGTACTTCCATATCTTTTCAGCCAAGCGAATGCCAAGCCCATTAAGCCTAGAACGAGTAAAAAGTATAGTTCTAGAAAAGCAAGGTCTTACCACTGAGCTACAAGCACACTTGTGTATAATCTTGCGCAGATGTTTGAATGTATAATGTGCATAGTTATTTCATACTTGTGATTTTCCAGGTTACTAACATTTCCAGGTTAAGTACATAGGCCCACTTGTGATCTTCCGAATTGGGCGCTAGGTGAATATTAGAGGACTTGTTGTCATTGGTCCAAAAATTACTAGCCGAGGTGACCAAAAGGTTCTGATGAATGTTGAGATCCCGAATCCATATGTTGTTGTGCAGAGCATCGCACAAATATTTGTTCATTCTTTTATAAATCATATTGACTGCTAGTGCTATCTGCACTGATGGTAGTCCTTATGCTCAAAGCCAAATGCCAGAATGATGTCTCGTTCTGTTCGCAATTTAATTTTCATTGAAGCCACGGAAAGAAGTTTGTCCGTATTATCATAAGGGTTCCTAAAGCCTACTATACTCTCGGAACATCCGGAGACATCCACTCATGCTACAACAGCTTGTGTAGGTACTAGCAAAAGTGCCCATGTGCCCATGTGTTGCAACGGGATCATTGACGATTTCTAATTTTTGTCCGTTTCATTGTCTACATTTAGTGGTGGTGGCCTTGACCTTATCGTACGGTAGGCAGAGACAACCAACCCTAAAATGTAGACACTTTCTTCTTTAAGAATCATATCAGATCCCTCTTCTCTAAGTACTCTAAATAAGAATCTAAGCATAAAATAATAAGATATAAATGTAAAATAGTTGACGAGCCCCTTGTATTTGGATCTGAAAAGAGTAGACAAACATGTCTTGTATTTAGATTGAAAAAACACTTATGGTTAGTTAGTTATAATAGAAGATAAATTATTGGGAAGATATTATGATCGTGGGCCATGATAATAAACTTATATATACTTGTTTTTTTTCAAAAAATAAAATAACCATTAGTTTAGTTCTTAATAATATATGATGTATCTGAAGTATTTCTAGCTATTAGTCTATGTAATATATGTATGCCCCGCCACTTCGCCACCACATATAAATATCTATTTAGATAAAAATATTTAGAAAAAAAATGATATATGTATACTTTTATGAAAGTATTTTTTAAGACAAATCTATTCATATAATTTTCACATTTGCAAACTCAACAATTTAAAAGTTATTGATGATTTATATTCCCAATGTTTGACGCAAACTTTGTCCAAAACGACTTGTAAATCCTATACGGAGAGAGTATTGTTTTGAAATTCTAAAATAAATTTTAAAAAATACGATGGATCCAGATTTTTTAAATTTAGGTGGATACATAAGAAACCTAACCAATGCATCTACGATGAGTTCGCATCGGGCCTTGTTCTTAAAAAATATGCCGGGATAAAGAAGGGCTAGCTGCACGGCTGAAAGAGAAAACTGAAAAGGCAAGGCGACCTGGCCCACCCAACGCAGAAAGATGGCCCAAACCGAGGAGGACCTGCTGTGGCGCTGCCAATCTTACTCCAATTGTTGGGAAATGCGCTCTGCACGGCCTGTTCATGCGCAGCAGTGAACGACCTGATGGTAGCAACCGACGGGCTCAGAGCCTTAGGACAGTAGGTAGGAATAGTAAATGATCTCTTATCTCTCTCTCTTCAAGAGCAGTTACACTCCCCTTATATAGGGCACGGACGCCGACCTAGGACTATTCTAGGAATGCCCCGTGATGGCGAGGGAATATTCTGACATATTCTTTCATTACAGTCTACTGTCTACAGGTCATTTGAGTAACTTCACACCGTGAGCTCCACACGCACCTCCTACTTGGGACACCAACCTGCCAGGATTCGATCCTCCGGTCGGCCGCCGATCCTTCGGCTTGGAGGCGCCAAAGGTTCCTCGGCTCTGAGGCGCCAAAGGTTCCTCGCCGTCCCCGCGGCGCTTGCGGCATCCTCAGATACGCTTCCGCCTATCCTTCGTCACGGGGGAGATCCGATGGACCCCTCCTTCATCCCTCGCGGTCTCCGCCACCGGTTTGGTTCCTGTATTCACAAAACATCATACGAGATGCGTTACTGTTAGCTCCAACCGGGACCTTCGTACTAAAACGTCCGGAGGTTTACGATGAAGGCAATCCTCCAAAGCGACTAGGCAGGGGAAGGCAAGGTTGAGCCCCCAACACCAATCTCAAGTGAATTGGCCAAAACCAAGTCAATTTATGATTATATGTTGGATGAAAATCTAAGGTGAACTGGAATTTTGCCTCTTTATTATTATGTATAGATATAGCTGATGCATTCTTCAGGAAGTTTAAAACTCCAAACACCGGCCCTGATCAAGATGTTGGCTAACTATTGTCCAATTCACTTTGCTTTTTCCACATGTTACTTTTTCTTCAAGTGCATTGAAGTTGTGCACAAAGTTGCACAGTTGTACATGGACAATAAGAATTAGGCAAACGTGTTCAGGTTCAGCTAATTGTTTGTATGCATATAGAACTAATAGTTAACTTTTTCCCCATGTTTGTATGTATAGAACTAATAGTTAACTGTTAATAATTAGCTACTTTGGATCCAAACTTGTTCAGCTAATTGTCTAGCTATTATAGCTATACCCAACTAACACAACTATCTATAGTTAGGAAAAATTACCTAGCTAATATAGCTTTGCTAACTTTTAGCGGCTAATGAATCCAAACAGGCCTTTAGTCATACGGATACACATAATCACATACTTACATATATAGACAAGTATTCTTTAGACACATAGCTCTCACATGAGTAAATGTGTCAATACAAATTACAATCGACAACTAGACACTCATTTGTCATAATGATACAACACATGTCACATAACAAACTTCCATAACACATTTGAGTACATGTTTGGCTGTTGTTTAATTATGTTGTTTGAACTACTTTTGTCTGGTTAAACGTGTCAACCATTTAATTTGGCAACTAGGGCATAAACTATATGTAGACACCCCATTTATCATTTAGGGGATGTACATGATAGTTTAATTGTGTTTAGGAAAACGGTGTTACCGCGTTTAACTCCCGCAATGAGCATGGCAAGGCTTGAAGATACTGCCACGCCAAGCCTACTGAGGACTGATTCTTCGTCCACACTTCCCATTTTAGTCATCTAAAGTAATGGTTTTGATCACTATGTGGGGTTAGTGACTAACAGAATATGATGGATATACACATAGGGGTGGATAACAAGCTAACTGTACTTCGTCTATGAGCTTCCTTGAAAATTGATATATTCCTATTTATTATACTCGTCACATGTGTCAATTTCAAACTGAGTTTAACGAGATGTGTCGAAGCTGAAATTTATTCAAAATCAACTAATATGTTTTTTAAAGAAAAAGAAATGCAATCAGGACAATTTCAAACCAAGCTAGCTGAATGAGTTATTTGTCTAGCCTTGGATGCACAGGATCCCAAAACAGAATACTCTTTTGTGCAACGTGGGTCCCAATCCATGAATCTATAGAACTAGCTAACTCTGATAACAAAAAATGCTTAGGATATAACGTGTCCTAGAAATTTATTGGTTTTCATGTTCAGGACCGGAATATGTGAACTTACTAGGACAAAAGAAAACACAAATCTACGTCCTTTACAAGTAATCCATGGAATATGGTACTGCTTATCTTCTGTACCTCTTGCTATGGAAACAAGCTATAGCTGTATAATTCCCATAATAGAGAAGATCAATATCTCACAATAAATGCGAAGGTATTATTCTCACCACATAATTCATGATTTATTTAGTACACAAAAATAGTGCTTCCATTATCATATCATTCATTCTGTGCTGTGCGCATAACATTTCAATATGTATTTTAATTTACACTGTTTGATGGAGTTAAAGTACATGGATTATGGAACACATGAGTAAATGAATAAACTTTTGTCATGATGTTTCATTAAAATTGTTTGTGCTACGAATGCACGCATAATGTATTAATATATTCCGCGCTTTTGGTTGTTATTATACACCTAAGAAATAAGGGTAATCTCAATGGAGTTTTATGGGAGTGTTTTATGGTTAATAAATATGCTGACATGACACTGCATTGACGAAGAGGGAGATGACAAAAAATTCATGGGAGCGATGAGAATTTTATGGGGAGAAACGTTTCCAAAATATGCTGACACAGTACTTTTGCACTATTTATAAAATATAAAATTAGGACATGAAACCCCCGACCCACTGAAACTGACCTAATAGCTTAAACCCACAGTGTACTCAATGAGTCAATGCTATAATAATAATAATAATAATAATAATAATAATAATAATAATAATAATAATAATAATAATAATAATAATAATAATAATAATAATAATAATAATAATAATAATAATAA
>Ga0182004_10001153_pt1 | contig 18761 bp, 25 predicted proteins | sample Sormic07211540_1_FD_120479 | JGI IMG/M metagenome (GOLD analysis project Ga0182004, IMG submission 120479) | Endophyte microbial communities from Sorghum bicolor roots, Mead, Nebraska, USA - 072115-40_1 MetaG | ecosystem: Host-associated > Plants > Roots > Unclassified | place: USA: Nebraska...
ACCCGACGTGTGGGCCTTTCTTCCTTATTTCCTGATAACCCCCTGCAGAAATAGACAAACACCAAAACTTGTGGAATTCTGTCAGATAAAACCCTAAGTCTAGGTGTTGGTTGCATTTGGATCATTTTCCATGATTAGTTGATGGTTAAATGTGAGCATTAAGGACCGTCAACAGCCACCGCGACCCCGTGCCCTGCGCCCCCGTGCCTCCATCGCGCGCCTCACATCGCCGCCACCAAGCCTCCATCGCCTCGCACCGCGAGCCACCACAACCCCACGCCACCGCCCACTGCCCGCCACCATGGAGAGGGGGGATGCTGTTGAGAGAGGAGGCAAGGCTTCGAGCGTGGGAGGAGCGAGGGAGAGGAGATGAGTGGGGAAAGCAGGAGCGTCGGGATAGAGAGAGAGGAGGGCGCCGCTCGCATGGGAGAGAGGAGAGGAGATGGAGCCAATGTGGGATTGAAACCCTAAGTCAGAGATTTATACCTGTCACGCCTATCGGGCCTCAACTGGGCCTCTTGGGCCTCGGCCATATTAACCGAAGCGGGCCAATTTAAAAGGCCCGCCTTCGAAAATGTCCCATTTTCCAAGGCGGTCTGATTATAAAAAACCGCCTCAGTTAATTAATTTTAGAAGGCGGTTACTATATAACCGCCTCGGTAAATCAATTTTGCGAGGCGGTTGACTGTGACCGTCACAGTTAATAAAAAACGACCGCCTCAGTTAATTACAAGCATTAACCGAGGCGGTTAACCAGTCTGCCCGCCTCGGAGGGCCCAAACTAAACGTCTTGTAAAAGCTTTTTTTAGTAGTGTACTAAAGCCCGACCGTTAGTCCCGGTTTGTGCCAATGACCGGGAATAAAGTTTTTGTCCCGGTTTGTGGCACCGACCGGGATCTAAAGGCTAGGCTTTAGACCCGGTTTATGTTACCAACCGGTATTAAAATCTCCCCCTATAAATTCAAGCTCCTTCTCTCTCTTCTTCCTCCCTGTCCAAGTCCGAGCTCCTTTGTTCTTGCTTGTTCTTCCATTGTTTTTGCTTATTCTTGCTCTCATCTCCGACGATCAATCCACTTCAACGCTTCTACGCCATCGTCGATTTGTTTGAAAGGTTGCTAGCTTCATCCTCCTATGTTTGAGCAGCACCTTATGTAATTTCATGTTGTATATAGCTATTTTATTTCCTGTTACTAGCTTAATCACTTTTCATGTTTGAATTTTTATGAAAGATGATAAATGTAGTACCTAAAAATAGTATACACATATCATTACTAGTATGTATACACAAATCATGTTTAGTTCTATTATAGACAATTTAGGATATTTTTTACTTTAATTTATTCATGTTCTCATTTTAAAATATTAAATGATGTTGATTCTTTGTAATTTTAAAATGAATTAATTTTAACTTTAAAAATTCTTCAAATTAATTTTATTTAGAGATAAAATTACACCTTCTAATAGAAAAATGCAAATTTCATGATAATGCAGATGACGACATGCCATTGCATGTACAATGCCGATCGCCGCTCCAACGAGTTCATTGCGTGCGTGCGAGAATTCATAAGAGTGGCAGAGGAAAACAAGCGGGATAGTTTTATGTGTTGCCCATGTGCCGTGTGTATGAATTTGAATGAATTTTGTAGCTCAAGAAGTATTCACTTGCACTTGATCAAGTCGGGTTTTATGCTAAACTATATTTGTTGGACCAAGCATGGAGAAACTGGGGTTATGATAAAGAAGGTGAAGAAGAACAAGCGTACCCTGATGATGTTTTTGCTCAATACTGTGACTTTGCAATGGAGGAAGGTGAAGAAGAGGCGGATGCAGAAAACACTATAGCTGAAGATGACGATGCTCTTGGTGATATCATTCGCGACTCACAGAGAGATCGTGAAAGTGAAAAGGAGAAGACTAAGTTTGACCAAATGCTAGAAGTTCACAAGAAGTTCCTATACCCGTCCGCCAAAGATGGCAGAAAAAGCTAGGCACAATACTGGAGTTGTTACAATGGAAGGTAGAGAATGGTATGTTTGACAAGGCATTCGGAAAATTACTGAAGATCCAAAAAAAGATGCTTCCAAAGCCTAACAAATTGCCCACCACTACATATGAAGCAAAAAAGATCGTCTACCCTCTAGGATTACAAATTGAGAAGATACATGCATGTCCTAATGACGTGATGCACCTGACAAAGAATCTTTGTGTCAATCTCCTAGGGTTCATGGGTGTGTTTGGAAAGCCTAAGGATACCCTTGAGGCACGAGAGGACTTGAAGCGCATGAAAGAACAAGACAACCTGCATCCATAGAAGACAGATGATGGACGCCATTACTTAAGACCTGCTAGCTACACTCTTAGCAATGAGGAGAAGGAAAGCATGTTTGAGTGCCTAAGCAGCATCAAGGTCCCATCTGGGTTCTCCTCCAATATAAAGCGTATAATAAATGTGTCAAAGAAGAAATTTGTAAACTTAAAATCACACGACTACCATGTGATTATGATGCAACTACTTTTGGTTGCCTTAAGAGGAATTATACCTCCACATGTACGTCTGGCCACCGTGAAGCTGTGTGCATTTCTCAATGCAATTTCTCAGAAGGCAATCAATCCTTTGGATCTAGCTACTCTACAGAATGATGTGGTTCAATGTCTTGTCAGCTTTGAGTTGGTGTTCCCTCCATCCTTCTTTTATATCATGACACATCTCCTAGCTCATCTGGTTAAAGAGATTAATATTCTGGGTCCTATGTTCCTACACAACATGTTTCCCTTAGAGAGTTTTATGGGTGTACTAAAAAAATATGTTCACCAGCGGGGTCAGCTAGAAGGAAGCATCACCAAGGGATACGAGACAGAGGAGGTCATTGAGTTCTATGTGGACTTCATTCCTGACCTTGACCCAATTGGTCTTCCTAAATCACGGTATGAGGGGAGACTCGGTGGAAAGGGTACACTAGGAAAGAAAACATATATTAGCCAGGGTGATGATTCTTTCAATAAAGCGCACTACACAGTTCTTTGAAACTCCACTCTGGTGGAATCATATATTGAGGAACACATGGATTTTGTACGATCCGAGAATCCTAGGAGGAATGAGGCTTGGATTATGCGTCATCACATGGAAACATTGGATGATTGGTTGCGAAAAAATGTCAGGGTGACAAAAATATTGGAGATGAACTATATTTGTTGGCTAGGCAACCAGCGTGGCACGTCCTCACGTACAAAAGGTATGAGATAAATGGAAATACATTTTACACCATATCCCAAGATAAAAAGAGTACCAACCAAAACACACTCCAATCCATTGAATTAAACTCTAATACATAGTAGACAGAACACAACAGTTGGCATGGAGCCAATCTCTCCCTAGGACTGTATGTGCCCTTAGCATCAACCACAAAGAAAGTAGTAGGCAAGCTCTTACTACCAACTGTCAACTCAACACACACAACACCTTTGGTTACTAAAATATTTCCACTAAAATCTATCAATCTCATATCGGTTGGACATAGGTCTTCTGTCCTCTTACCGAGCTTCCTGAATGTAGAATATGGCATTAGATTGATAGCTGCACCTCCATCGACTAACATCTTAGTTAATGGCTTCCCATCAATGAACCCCTTGAGATACAATGCTTTGAGATGTAAATTCTTTTCAGGTTTCTCAAAGGTTGCACTTTCTACTTGACACACCCATTGAGCCATAGCTATTTCTTCATCTCATCCTTCTTCATCATTACGAGCTCTGAACTCAGCGGGTAACATAAAGATGGTAGAAACTTCAACTGGTGCCTTACCTTTGTCCTTATCAACTGCCTGCTTGACTTGCCAAACATTATGCCTCTTCTGATGCAGTTCATCATTTTAAGACATTGAACTCTTCTCTTTTGACTTCTGGTAAGTCCACTTGGGCACCATTGATTCTTCTACAAAACATATTTTTTGTCTTCCACTTCCTGATCAGCTATTTCTCTCTTCAACCAATCATGAGTGTTTTCTATTTTTATATGTCGACCTGTTCCTTCAAAGTTTAGTCGTTCATGTACAGGTTAGTGGTTGACTTTTGCCTGACGATATTCCCAATACTGATTGCCGCACTCAGGGTAGTTATTGAGAGTCGGCAACTTCAAGCCTTCATTCCAACAATATCAGAAGAAAGGACAATTCCAATGATATTCATTTTCTTCTCCTAATACTTCCAATATTCTCTTTCCTGACGCATTTGATTCTTCTCTTTCTATCTTTGCCATTTATTCAATAGAATTCTGACAATAGGACGTCTATGCATCTCATCATCTTTAGAAGTCTCTAGATGATCCGATCGACTAATTTGCTGATCCTGCTTCTTCTTCATCTCCTCATATTCGGCAGCTGGTGTCTGCCTTGTAGAATCTACTGCCTTATAGAATCTACTGCCTTAGCATCTTGGCTCTTTCAGAAGTAAGCACTCTAAATTTCCCCTTTGGAAAAGAAGAAGCAACCTTATTTGTTGGGAAATGGTGACCTTCTATACCCATACCACTTTTGGCCTTCTCCAGCCTAATTTTTCCTTTGTTGATAGCTTGCTGGATAATATCCTTGAAGACTTTGCAATCATTTGTGTTATGGGTGTTAGAATTATGGTACTTACAATACCTTTTCTTCTTGAGTTCTTCAGCCGAAGGTATCCTATGATTTCCCGTTAGCTTGATTTGCCCCTTCTCTAACAAGTAGTCAAATATTTTGTCGGCCTTAGTGATGTCAAAGTTGAATTTTTTTTCTTCCTCTATGGATTTATTCTTGGTCGATGGAATATACTCAGAATGTTTCCACACCCAATCCACAGCAGCTACTTCATCACTTTCAACTTCTTCATCACTGTCATCGACTAGCTCTAGATCACACTCATAGCCGACATTGCCTACCTTTTGACGCCTGTCAAAGCATGCATATCTAAACTATGTTTCCATGCTAGCCAATTTTCTGGCCAAAGCAGCTAAATTAGGACAATCAAACCCAATCTTTTCTCTGATAGCTGGTATTAGCCCTCGAATTGCAATGCTAACCAACTCAGCTTCCGAAAGTGTCAAGGTATAGCACTGATTCCTGACTTCTTTGAACCTTTGCAAATAATGAAGTGTAGATTCATTGTTTCTTTGCCTCACATTGACCAAATATGTGATGCCTTTCTCCATGATTCCTAAATCAAAGTAATGATGGAACTTAGTCTCTAGATCTTTCCATCCTTCGATTGAATTATGTGGCAAAGACGCAAACCATAAGAATGTTGGTCTAGATAGAGAAAGAGGAAAGAACCTCACTTTAAATGCAGGTTCATCAACAATTTCACCAAGTTGAGACAAATACTGACTAACATGTTCCATAGTCGATGTCGAGCCTGTTCTAGTAAATTTAACAAAATCTAGCAGCCTATATCTTGGTGGCAACAAGACTTGATCAAACCATTCTGGACATGGTTTCTTATATGAAACTGTTGTGTTTTGGGGCTTTAAACCAAATTGTCGCTAAACCATGTCAGTTACCTGGTTCATTAGCTGATCTATCTAAAACTTGGCTCCTTATTGATTGTTTGACTCTGGATATCCTTGATTCTGCATTCTTTGGCTATTTGGCTGATATCCAGGGTTTTTACAACTATTCAAAGTGTAGTGCTCAGATACATAATTATAGCCAGGGGGCACTTCTTTGAGCGCTAATCATCCTTGATATGGAGGAGCATTGAAATCCCTGGCGAGCCTACTGCTATGAGGAGCAATTTTTGCAGCCATTATAGATCCAACTAAGGATGCATTGATCGAAGAGGCGCCACTCTGGATCGCAACGATGGGCCGCAGTGGGAGGAGCCTACTTGCCGATGAACGCGTCGAAGAAGGTGCGCCACTCGGTGTAGTTGGGCTCGGTAAGCTCGAGGACGACGGGAACATGGGATTTGATATTCATTGTTTGCAGAACAACAGTCGAGGGAGGCGTGATGACCGGAGCGGCGGTGTAGGACTCGCCATTGATGGACGAAGCGGTGGAAGAAGAGTCGGTGTCGTTGAGGTTGGCGTTGAAAAGCGGGTTGACATCCATGGCGCGGAGATCGCGACGAGGACGACTGAGGAAGGAGCAGCGGAATTGGGAAGCGGGCGAAAGTGTTCACGCCGACGGTAGCGGCGAGCGAAGCCATGGTTATGGTGACGAACGCGAGCAAGAGGAAGGGACCCGCGCAGCTGATACCATGGTCCAATATCAGCTGTTGCACTGACTGCTTAACAGTGTTGCAGAAATAATTTCCAATTGCATGTTCTCCAAACGCTTGATCTCCTGATGTTTGACCAACAAATGTATGCCTATTCCCAGCAGGAACAGAATATGTTGGACCCTTGTTCTGTATATCCAGATTGAAAGCTTCCTTAATAGCATTGGTAATACCATTCAACAATATTTTATTACGATTAACCAAGGTTGCTGCCATGGCTTTGCTGATAGTCTCATTCATAGCTTGATGCTAGATCTGAATACTAGGGTCGCGTTCTCCTTCCAGAATTACCCTTGAAAAAAGAGTCTTCTGGTAGACCTTATTATCTCTGTTCTTACTTAAAGAAAGTAAGTACTTCTCTTGGTATTGATTCACAGCAGTGGTAACCAGTTCTTTTAGTTGATCAGGGAGTTTGTCCAGAGTGACATTGAGCACATTCTTGTTCTCCATATTATTGATTGATGGTCCTACCGGACGTGTCAAAAGATGTGTTGATACGAAAATTGGTCTTTCATGTCAACAATCTCAGAGGCTCTCAGAGGGAGTGCAGGAGCTGAAGTTCTAGACATCCTGAGCCACAAACTCACGAGCTTGATTCCGAGGCGTGCTAGTCAGTTTGACCTAAAATTGACAAGGTAGAAATGCAAAAGTCAAATTATGGAACTTGTCAGGATTTGTTGCTAGACAGTTTCAAGATATATGGCTTTGAGATGCCATTATTCGAAGGAAATTAACTAGAAAGTTAACTCCTGATGATAATGCATCATGATGTTCATTATTAAATGTTTAAAATCTTATCGAGTGTTTATATGTAAAGATAATCGGATCGGCTATTTAGCCCATACGTCATGTATGTGCATGAGATAGCTTACGTACATTATCCTCTTGTCTATTAAATAAACAAAAACTTAATAAAACTGGTCTAAAGGCCTACGGTCTTAATAAGTTACTTTCGTAATTGTATTAAATTTATATTTACCTGGTCTAAAGGCCAGCGGGTTTCAATAAATTCAACATAGATCACTAGTTCATTTAATGCCATAGTCGGGTTCATACACGCGTGCTATTCATTTAAAGTTTAACTGGATCGACTATTTAGCCGATACAGGGTCCATGAGGCACGAACAAGATCTATCTACTTCGTTGTGACTAGATTTAGTTGTAATTACCAAATTAATCATAATAGAGTAAATATCCTGAACGCACAACATGTGACAATCAAGATCAACAAATTAGCTATCTTATATTTGCTTTATAATTAATGTTTCTTCTAGGGTTTATAGCAAGTGATTCAGTTTAATGCTTAAGCTAATCCATCGAATCTTGATTGGACAGAATATTTTTATGATAAATAAAATATTAATCTTTGAACAATATTGGTAACTTAAAGAATCTATTAAATTGCTAATTTAATAGAGCCGATAACTAACTTGAATCGATAATCATAAGAGATTGAAAGAATGCAGCCTAACAAATATAACTCAAGTCGATAACTAGTTCAAAATCGAGTTTGACATGAGTTCGAACGATGCAGCCATGACAAACTAAACATGAACCGTGACAATACTTACAAGCAAACCGAAGGTTGAAATCAACCGATGCAGCTCGATTCGTTGAAGGTCTCGTCGAGATCTACTATTACTCCTACTCCTAAGGTCGGTGGCCGAAGCCGAAAGGGGTTTGTATTTTGATTGTGTATATTCTTACAAGGATCAGGTTCCTAATATTTATAGTCTAGAAACCTAGTCTCATGTCCTAATACGACTATCCCAAAAAGGCAATCCGGACTCTAACTTTCCTTTCATGTTTGAATCGGACACGTCTTCTTCGTCTTGCCTTGATCCAACACCCTTCTGATCGACTATTTTTGTTACGCCCATTTAGTTAATCCATTTATCTGGTTGTCCCTCCTTTCACGAAGCAGGCCCACGGGCAGTTTTCTGACTCGCCAAAATGTGGAATAACACCCGCAAGTCTATCAGCATCGGATCGCGCGCCAGGTTTGTCTCCACCGTCGAGACACATAAAATGATGTTTGTTTGGTGCAGTTTGTGCATCATTCTTCACCAAATTTTTCCCTGCATCATGTGACAGCCAACAGAACTTGGATTCACGTTAGGAACATGTTGATCACACAGTTTTGCATCCCAAAACTCGTAGGGTATTGAAGAGAATTTGGAAAAAGGGAGATCTCAGCCCAAAGGCTGACTCCGACATTGGGATGAAGATCAGTGAAAGGGAACACATTTTCATCAAACACAATGTCGCAAGAGATATAAACATGACCTTTCGAGGGATCTAAGCATTTGAACCCCTTGTGAGAGTTACTATATCCAAGAAATACACACCGCTTGGAGTGAAATTGAACCCTTTTGTGTTATAGGGATGTAAGTTGGGCCAGCATGCGCAACAAAAGGTTCTAAGGCCTTGTTTAGATGCGAAATTTTTTTGGATTTGGCTACTGTAGCACTTTCGTTTGTTTGTGGCAAATATTGTCCAATTATGGACTAACTAGGATCAAAAGATTTGTCTCGTGATTTATAGGCAAACTGTGTAATTGGTTTTTATTTTCGTCTGTATTTAATGCTTCATGCATGTGCCGCAAGATTCGATGTGACGGAGAATCTTAAAAACTTTTTTATTTTCGGGGTGAACTAAACAAGGCCTAAGAAAAGAATAATCTGGCTTGTGACCAAGGAGTTGCTTATAGGGTGTTTCATCATTAATAACTTTTGAGGGAATGTGATTAATGAGAAAAACTCATGTTAGGAAAGCTTCGTCCTAGAACTTTAGTGGCATGGCGGCATGTGCAAGTGAAGATAGCCCTACCTCAACTATGTGCCTATGTTCTTTCAACGAAGACATTCTGTTTTTGTGCACAGGGATAAGAATCATGGTGTTCTATGCCTATGCGCCTGAAAAAGGAGTTGAGGGCTTAGTACCACCACCCCAATTTGTTTGAACTTTCAAAATCTTGTGACTAAATTGTCGTTCAACAAGATTTTGGAAATCATGAAAACAAGAAAACACTTCTGATTTGTGGCACAACAGATAAATCCAAGTGAACTTAGAATGGTCATCAATAAAAGTCATATAATAATTGTTTTTTCCGACCGAAGTAGGTGTGAGTCCGCAAACATTAGAGAAAACCAAATCCATGGGACTAGTAGAAACACTAGTTGACTTGGGGTAAGGCAACCGATGGCTCTTGCTCCGCTGACATGCATCACAGATTGCATTCTTATTCGAACTTCTAACAAAAGGAAGACTATTGCAGCTCAGAACTTGCTGGACTACTACGTTAGATGCATGTCCTAGTCTAGCAAGCCACAATGAAGAAGACAGCTTGAAGGCACCAAGCTTGTTTATTTGATGATGGCTCGAAGGGATAGAGTCCTCTTGGTCCCCTTCTCGATGAAAAAATGATCTAAATGAAACTCGAGAAAAGCATTGTTATCACGAGCTAAACAAGGCTTTTACTTGCTTGTGGGACATGAAGAACATCATTGAGATGAATATGGCTATGCAGGGAACACAAAACAATGTAACCAACATAACCAATCTCCATACTTGTTCCATTAGCAGCGTGCACCTGCTCATTGTCGATGTACTTGTCACAGATGCTCAGCTTCTCGAGATCTCCAATGATATGGTCAATGGCACCGGTATCCATGTACCAGTTGGTGTCCACTCCATACAAGGTTGTGGAGGGCCAATGAACAATGTGTCAAAGCGCTTGAAGCAGCGCACCACCGCATGCCCTTCCTTGCCGCACAACTGGCAGAAAACGCCAGCCTGAAAATTGCCGCAGTTGCCACTGCCGCTACCACGGCCTCCCTTGTTGCCACGCCAGAAGCCACCGCGACCGCCTCCTCCACGGCCACCATGAGCACCATGACAGCCCTTTGCGGCCATGTTCATGGAGGATTCGGATCCCTCGTTTTGCATCTTCATGCACTGCTCGAAAGAGATCAGCAGTGCATAGAGCTCAGCGACGCTAATCGGCTCGACTCTCACCATGACCGTCGTGACGACGGGATTGAAGTCGGTGTCGAGCCCAGTGAGGATGTAGGAGACAAGCTCCTCGACCTCCAATTTGTGGCCCACCGCTGCCATCTCATCGACGAGCCCCTTCATCTTCATGTAGTATTCCGCCATGGTCGATATGCCCTTGGACACCGTGGCGAGCACCATGCGTGTGGCAATGACATGAGCGTGAGGCTGTGAGGCGTGCAGACTGCAGTTGTTGCAGATGACACCTAGAAGATTTCTTTGGAAAAAGATGAAAACAAATAGCTAAGAACCTGTTAGTCTCGCTACCCACTTCTCGTACTCTGGGTTCAGAAGTGGATCTATCTTCTTGCCCTCCACCGCCTTCTCTCTGGACAACGCGACCTCGAGGAACTCTACTAGCTCCGTAGTGGGCTCGAGGAACAACGCAAGCTGGGCGCCCTTCAAGGCTGACAAGACCTGGGCATGCCACATCACGTAGTTCCCCTTGGTGAGCTTTAATTTCTTGGTCACCACGGGAAGAAATCCAAAGGAGAGCGCAGCAGTAGGAACAGGGGATTGAGCCATGGACGAAATCCGCAAGGAACGAGGCTCTTGATACCATGTAAAGAAGAACGGGAACAGGAGGACCTTCCTGGCACTCCCGGCTGCGTGTTTATATTAGCGAAGAACAGCCCTCGGCCTTACATGAATATAGGAGATAAAACAAACCTCAGTTAGATATCTACACTACACCGCATGGGTACATGCACAACAATACAGCGCCTGCTCAACAACCTGAGCGCACACCGTGTTCTCCTAAACAAACGCCTAAACACGCCTATACACGTTACACTTTAACAGAGCTTATTTCCCTCCGGCTTATAATAATCGACCACCAATAAACTATAGCAGCTAATAATAATCTAGATGGCAAACAAACGGAGCATAAGAAATCTGAACAGTACAGATTTTTCACATAAATTTTTCAATCGAATTAAACCACATGCTCCACCACTTATGCAGGCCCATCAATTCCTAGTTTCAGTCTTGCAAACGTAACTAGATGGTAAACAAAAAGGTCGTAAGAAATCTGAATAGGGCAGATTTTACACAGATTTTCAGCGATTGGGAATTCATACGCAAGGAGAATTTGCATCAGGGTCAGGACAGTTCACCGGTCTAAGTGATCACCACAGTTCGCCCGCTAAAGACACTATGAATACTGGTCACCGGTGTCCGGAACCACGGGCACGACCACGACCATGGTGTCTGAAACCATGGGCCCGACCACGACCACAGTATCAGCGGTTCCAGTTTCCATGACCATGGTCTCTGAAAACACGGTGGCGGAGGTTCCAGGATCCACGACCAAGGACTTCTGGTCGGGTGTAATCCTCCAGTACCTCTTCCAACCTGCAATTCAGATTTTATATAAAAATAGGATTTATTGGAAGTTGCTCAAACGTGCTGGCTGTAGCTTGTGCTGCAGCAGCAGCAGCCAGCATCAGCCAGGTTGATACCTTGGGAAACCAGCCTGTACCAAGCAGTATCAAGCAAGCAAAATCAGATGCCAGATGATGCTGCCTGCTGCAGGCAGCTTTCTCAGGATTCAAAGCAAACACGCCCGCAAAGCAGTTGAGCTGTCAAAAAACTATTGAAGGATATGGAGCTGCAGCTGCTTAGACCAGCGGACAAGCGACTGGGCCAAGCAGCTGCACCAAGCAGAAGTGAAGAGGCCAATTAATCCTAACTTAGACTAAACTAAAAGCTAAGACAGTGCCATAAAACATTATTGGCCCTTACCATTCCCACAATTCAGCTGTCATAATATGATCAGAGCATAGCAATTTTTCCAAGATAATTGGAAGTTCGTTTTCGAGATAATGAGAGGTCAGAAGATCCAACTCTGAAAGTTTGTTAAAAGGTTCTTTGTCCTCTTGTTGCTGTTCCGGTTCCAGATCATCCTTCATAGCAATAATTCTGGTATGAAAATCAGTGAAACAAACAGAAAACCGGGTAAAAAATATATTCACCTTAGGTATTAGTAGTCAGAGGGAGTATATATTCACCTTAGGTATTCTGGTAAGACTTAAAAACTTTCTTATATGTATTAGTAGTCAGAGAAACATGTTTATGTATGCTTGTATGCACAAGATGTAATGATAACGACGAAGTACCAGAAATGGTGCTTCGACTAGATTGAAGGCATGATGGCTGAGAATAAAACACTGATGACAGAGGTGGACCGATTGCGGTCAGAAATAGAGAAGGTCGAGGGTGATAGGACTGCACGGGAAGAGCAGCAAGCCGACCTCACATGGTAGCTGATCGAGAAGGAAAAGGAACAAGAGCAGCAAGCCAACCTCACATGGTAGCTGATCGAGAAGGAAAAGGAACGATCAGGTAAGATATTTGGATTATGGTGATATTCTTTGTAGCCTGCAGCGCAAATATAATTGTCGTTGTATATGAAGCTCTAGCAGAAGAGGTGGCCCGGATCCGTGGTGAAAAGGATCGGCTTGCCCAGGACCATGCTCAAAACCTAGAGAGATCGAAAAAGATGGCGGAAGAGCTCAAAACAAGGAACCATGAGATGGCCGGTAAGTGCAACTGACTTGCCGAACTTCAACCGTAAGCTTTGTGGTCGGGTACTGAGCAGATATTTATCATGATGCAGTACTAAAGGTAAACACCAAGAAACATCTCGAGGAGCTGATTAAGGATCGGGACACCTGGAAAGGTAGGTGTGTCCAAGTTGCGAAGGGCATCGCCCTGGTGCTTGAGCTCATAAGCCCCGAGTTGCTAGAGAACGAGCCCCGTACCTAGGTGCTTGGGATGATCAAGAAGTGTCAGCGCGCATGGGGCTGGTTCTAGCAGTTCATGAAGGAAGCTGGGGAGTACGCGGGCACCCATGTTTTGAGTATGGTGCGTGCCCACTATCCTCTGGTGGATCTCGCCCGGCTAGAGAGGGGCTAGCCAAAGGAGGTTGGTCCAAAGGAGGTGGATGACCTTTGAATTGGTCTCTTGGACCTGGAGTCAACGGTGATCGGTGACATCAACCTTTATGAGTTGTCAACTCCTCCTAACCAGCCAGGGCTAGAGGGGTCGTCTGGGATGTGGCCGGAGGCCTCGTCGACGTAGAAGGACGGCCAACGCCTGCGGTCTCGACTAGCCAGGCGCCGATGGCCCAAACTTCCTCAGCGGCACCGAAGGCACATACTACTGGGGCCAGTCGTGGAGTAGCTGAGCAGCCCAAGCAGCGACCACCGACTAGCCTCTAGTTGTAGGCTAGAACCAATCAGAAGCACTTTATTGTAAACTTTGTTATAAAAGCTTGTAATAAAGTTCAATTATTAATCATATGATAAGCACTGTCATCTTTGTGAAATATAACAGTGAGAGTGGCCGATCACTCTGCTTTAGTTGTCGTGATGAGCTATAAATGGAGTCGTGCTCTCAGAGTACGAGGTGTTGAATCTGCTCGTTGAACAGACCACTAATCGAGAGGATTGTATGGGAGACGCCCTGTCTATAAAGCAAAGTGATTGACGAGGTAAAACCGAAAGTGCGGGTGAAAACTGATTGCTATTAATCGAATAATGAACACAGAAAAGAGAGTTACACAGCTTTGCTCCTAAGGATAGAAACGCCAAAGTTTGTCGATGTGCCATGAATTGGGCAATTTCCTGCCATCTAGATATGCAAGTCTGTACGAAGTTGGACATGTAACCTCCATGACCACAAAAGGTCCTTCCCATGGAGTAGACAACTTGTGCATACTGTCTTGGCTCATTTTCCATTTTAACACTAGGTCATTGACCATGAAGAAATGTTCTTTGATGTTACGGTTGTAATATCGCCTCAAGATGTCAAGGTATCTAGCCATTTGTACACATGAGTCCAGCTGTCATTCCTCTGTGCAGTTGATTTTGAGTTCTCTAGACTCATCCGCATTAGTCTAGTCGAAGTGCTCAACTCTAGGTGACCCAAAACTAATGTCAGCGGGGAGCACAGCCTTAGCCCCGTACACCATGAAGTACGAGGATACACCCATGTTGCGGCTGGGCTATGTTCTCAGACCCCAGACCACTGCTGGTAGCTCTTTAATCTACCTTCCTAGGGCCTTGTTATTTTCCATGTACAGTCTATTTTTTAGGGCATCGAGAATCATGTCATTGTCTCTCTCGACCTACCCATTGGCTCTAGGGTGCGCAACCGACACATATTTTACTACTATGCCTCTGTCATCGCAGAAGTCCCAAAAGGTGGTGCCAGTGAACTAAGTCCCTAGGTCAGTGATGATACTGTTCAGGATACCATAGCAGTGTATGATCTAATTGAGGAACTTGACTGCTTTTTCTAAAGTTGCTTTTGCTAAAGGCATGTATTCAATCCACATGGAAAACTTGTCGATCAGGACGAAAACACACCTGAAGTTACCCGGGGCGGGTTTGAATGGACCAATCATGTCCAGTCCCCAGCATGCAAACGGCCATGAAGCTGGTATGGTCTGGATTTGTGAGCAGGTACGTGAATCTTCTTGGCAAAGAACTGACAACCCTCATAATGTCTTGCCAACTTTTTGGTGTCAGCTACTGTAGATGGCCAATAAAAGCCTGCTCGAAAAGCCTTTCCGACCAGGGCTTAAAAAGTTGTGTGGTTGCCGCAGGAGCCAGCATGTATTTCCTTGAGTAGCCTGACGCCGTTGTCTTGGGAGATGCACTTCATGAGTATTTCTTCTTTTGCGTTTTTGCGCATGAGACGACCATCGACCAGTAGGTAGTAGGAGGCGCTCGTTCTCTAATTTGTCTGAAAGACTAGTGCTGTCGGACAAGTATCTAATGAAAGGTGCACGCCAATCACTTTAGGCTTTGGTCGGTGGAGCTTCCTTGGTAGCGAGGGCGACCAATGACTCCTTTAGAGGCTTCTCGCCCATGATGGTTGCTTCTTCCCGATACTTGACTTGATGAGGTCTTGGACGAAAACACCATGTGGGACTTTAGCTCGGGATGATCCTAACTTTGATAGTGTATCGGCTGCTTGGTTTTTGTCTCGGACCACATGTATATGTTCGACGTCATAGAATTTCCCTTCTAGTTTGTGAATCTCCTTGCAGTAGCAGTCCATCTTCTCATGGGTCATGTCCCAATCCTTGTTGAGCTGGTTGATAACTAAAGCTGAATCACCGTAGACATATAGACGCTTTATGCCTAGCTTGATTGCTAGTCGCATACCATGTAGGCAAGCTTCGTACTCGGCAACATTGTTAGATCCATGGACTCATGTAGCTTTTGCCAAAAATGTGATGTGAACTGTGTCCCCCTATCAGAACAAATTTCTTTAGTACCCCATGTAGACATGCAATCCTTTCCATATACAATTCTGCTAACTTTTCCCCTGAATAGGTAGTCTTGACAGGGATAAAATAGGCCACCTTGGTCAATCGATCCACAATTACCTAGATAGAGTCGTATCCTTTCTGTGTTCGAGGTAACCCTACTATGAAGTCCATTCCAACTTCTTCCCATTTCCACTCTGGTATTTTCAAGGGTTGAAGTAAACCTACTGGCCTCTGATGTTCTACCTTTACTCTTTGGCACGTATCACATATGGCTACATATTCAGCTACATCTCTTTTTATGCCATACACCAATATCTCTCTTTAAGGTCAAGGTACATTTTGGTGCTACCCGGGTGTATAGAATAGGCTGAGTCATGAGCTTCCCTTAAAATAGACTCTCTTACCAAACCACATTGTCCCCTGGTCATCCATATGAAATCCTGGTGCTTTATCGATCACTATTCATTCCGCAATATCCTTGATTTTATCATCTTTGAGTTGTCCCTTACGAATGTCTTGTTCTAGGGTAGGTTCCACCTCTAACCCCATAGTATTAGCCATAATACTCAAATTCAGGTGTTTAAACTCTTCACACAAGTCCTTGGACAACTGAGTCACATAAGGCACATTAACATAACTTTTCCTACTTAGAGCATCTGCTACTACATTAGCTTTACCTAGATGATAGTATATATCCAAATCATAATTTTTAATTAACTCTAGCCATCTGTGCTGCCTTAAGTTCAAATCATACTGACTGAAAATATATTTCAAACTCTTATGATCTGAATAAATCTCACACTTGTGACCAATTAGGTAGTGCCTCCATATTTTGAGAGCATGCACTACAGTTGTTAACTCTAGATCATGAGTTGGATAGTTCAACTCATGTTTTCTCAAGGCATAAGCCACAACTCTGCCTTCTTGCATGAGAACACAACCAAGACCTTGCCGAGAGGCATCATAGTAAATGGAGAAGCTTTTAGTGATGTCAGGTAGGATGAGTATGGGGGCGGAGGTCAGTCTCTTCTTCAACTCCTCGAAACTAGCTTGACACTCTTTAGACCTCACGAATTTAGCATTCTTCTCTAGCAATGCAGTCATTGGTTTGGCTAGTTTGGAGAATCCCTCATAAATCTTAGTACCCAGCCATACCTAGAAAACTCCTAGTCTCACTCACATCTTTAGGTGGCTTCTAACTCAACACATCCTGAACCTTTTTGGGATCTACTGCTACTCCTCCGTTAGAGATGATGTGACCAAGGAAAGATACTTCTTTTAGCCAAAACTCACACTTACTAAGCTTAGCATAGAGTTGATGTTCTCTAAGCTTTTGTAAAACTAGTCTCAGATGTTTCTCATGTTCTTTTTCATTTTTAGAGAAAACTAGTATGTCGTTAATCAATACGACCACAAACTTATCAAGATATTCTATGAATACTTTATTCATCAGGTACATAAAGTAGGCAGGTGCATTCGTCAGACCAAAAGACATGATTGTGAACTCATTAACGATTAATTTAAGCCATATATTTTGGAACTGTCTGGCAGCAATCGGCAGCTTCCACAATTTGATATTTGTTTTTCTCCTTATCAATTACAGGTCAAATTGACTGGCACGCTGCGATCTAAATCACCAAACTTGGCTCGTGTGTTGAGGCTCGGGAGATCAGAAACTCTAGCACAATCGAGTGTGTTACACGAAGACTATATTTTTTGTGCTAACATTAAGTAACAAGAGCCGAGCCGAGCCAGCCACGAGTTGAACGAACTAACGAGCTTCAAGATTTTCGTTCAACTTTAGATATAACTGTCTAATATGGATTTTTGTCTAAATGAAAATTTGACTAAAAAAATCTAGATGACATTTAAAAAGAGAGTAACTCTTTTTTTTTTGACTGAGCCCTTAGAGTTGTGGTAAAGCGATAGCTCTATAGCGTTCTTAAGTGATGCCGGTCCTAGGCTTCCCCTGGGGCCTGGGTCATGGTTTCGTGAATGAACAATAACTTAAGCGGTTAAGCCTGGCGTGGCTATCCAGACATGGCTCGTGCTCGGGGCAGGTAGCAAGTAGCATGTTAAGTATAAACATGGAAACCGAGCACCTAATTTATCTCTATACTTCTCCTTCAGATTGGATAATGCGGAACCTTTTAGGCCAACGTTCGGTTCATCCGGAATCAATCTTAGTCAGAAGAGTCCTTCAATAATTTGTACAAGGATGAAACTGTTCCTTGCCATTCCAGGCTCGAAACACGCTAACTGAACGGAGCCTTAGGTGTCGTTCGGTTACCACATTCCCGACTTGGTTTGTGCAGGAATAGTTCCAGCACTATTTAAAATCCTGAAGAAATGATGGGCTAGGATTAGTTCTGGGGCTGGATCGGTGATAACCGAACGAGGCCTTAATCAGCTCATTTTGCTTCTAGTCTAGGTGGTTAATTGCTTATGTTACTAAGTCTATCGTTCGATTTTCATGGTGTCCTGCTCGTATATATGGACAACACCCAGCAAGGTCGACGAAACCCTTTTGCAAGAGCGCCGTGCAGTTGCTTTCCTACTTACTATGCGACAGAGGGACCCAGCAAGGAGACTTTTTTGGTGTTCGGATATAGTCAGATTTCACATTAATCAACTGTTTGAGTAGATTAGAGTGAAACTTAACTAAATTCTAATTCAATTTACGTTAACATATGTAAATTAAGGTGAATCAACAACATCTAAAAAAGACCTAAGCTAGAGCACATCCAAAAAGAACCTAAGCTGGAGCACAATATTATGGACTACGTAAGAGGCAGAAGAGGTAAGGCAAACAAGCCGCAGCTCCGCATCCTTTTTCTCCCCATAAAGGAGAAGCTCTTTCAAGGATGCTGGCACATGCAATTAGGGATGAAAAAAATAAATAAATATTTTATGATGTCCGTCCTCACTTGGAGTGACTATATATGGGTAATAATTCGTAATACCCTACCCATATATGTGCGTGTACCAGTTCTCTGCAAAACTACTACCCCCAACTCCAAATTGTTAACTTTTTATCAAATTGTAAACCATTTTAGCTTTTATAGATTCAGAGTTTTTACAATGCAACTAGGTACATTTAAAAAAATAAATAGCTCGAAAAGCCAAAATGCCTTACAATTCATAGCCACAGTGATACTAAGAAAAAGCTACGCCAGGAAAA
>Ga0182004_10001154_pt1 | contig 18761 bp, 10 predicted proteins | sample Sormic07211540_1_FD_120479 | JGI IMG/M metagenome (GOLD analysis project Ga0182004, IMG submission 120479) | Endophyte microbial communities from Sorghum bicolor roots, Mead, Nebraska, USA - 072115-40_1 MetaG | ecosystem: Host-associated > Plants > Roots > Unclassified | place: USA: Nebraska...
AAATTTTAGAAACACAAAAATTATAAAACACAACTTATGTAAAGTTAGACATATAAGTTATATTTAAAACTTATAAGTTATATAACTTAATGAATGGCTTAGATGTAAAGTTAGGTGTATAAGATATATTCAAAACTTAAATATACAAATTAGTAGAAATATGCTAAGTTATATGTTATAAGTTATTCTTATAAGTTATAGCCTATAAATTATATACTGTATTATTCTATGATATAGATAACTAATAAAATAAAATTCTTCGAAACATATGTAAGTGGGGTCTAGTTTTGTTCGTCTCGTCGCATAGAGCACAGTGATGAAGACGAAAATAAAAATAGATATACTATTCAGAAGTTATAACATTTTGAAATAAATGTTTTGCTTTTTTCAACCTGACATCATCAATGACGTCAACGCACGGGAGGGGGTTAAGCTCTATCGTTTGTTGTTAGATCGTTCGCTCGGAATGAATCTGCTGAACGACCGTATAAGTGGATTTGGGGTCTTTATGGTTCATTAGAATTTGTTCATATGTGCCTAGCCTATATAAAATCTAATGAAGTAATGAGTGATCGGTGTTGGAATAAGTGATCTCAGGCTCGTGGGCTCTATGGACCAATGCCTTAACCGCTCTATGGCCAAGTTAAGAGGAGTACGTGACTTGCCCATACATGCTGTAATCAGGGGCACTGTAACGTTACGAGGTTGTGACCCCTCGTCACACAACACTTATATAAGGACGGCTCCACTCCCCTAGAACATCGTTCCATGGGACTACGACCTAACCCATCTCAGATCCGATAATCAATAGATTGCTGAAGTGATAGGAAGGCCATTGTCATTCCTCTTAGGGGATCAACATCTACTTCACGCAAGAAAGACGAATCTACCGTTCCTTCTCCACCGATGGCGGACTTCCCTAAAGATCACGATTAGTCATTAATCCACTGATATGTTTCATGCTAACTAGATTGGAGATCCTGTGGTTTACTCCCTAATGTTTTCTAACAATCGGCTCATATTTGCGAAAAATACAATTTGTCAAAAGATGAGTATGAAAGTAGAATCAATCTTTGACTCATGTTCATATATGACAATGCAGGGCCACAACCCGCAGCTTCGTTTGTTCGTGGAGGTTGGCGCGAGAGGCAGAGTACTAGTAAAGGGTGTTTAGTTAGAGGTGATAAAATTTAACATGTATTGTAGTATTTTCGTTTTATTTAACAATTAGTGTCCAATAATAAACTAATTAGGCTTAAAAAAATCGTCTCGCAAATTATTCTTTATCTATGTTTTTAGTTTTGTAAATAGTCTATATTTAGTACTTGCATGTATCCAAACATTTAATGTGATGGGTGACAAAAAAAATCACCCAAATAGGGCCTAAGTATATGGGGGTCTGAAAGCTTGCATTAATAGAGCCAAGTCGATCTCGAGGGACGATGGAGCGGGAAGTGTGACACGTAGTAATTGATCATCGTAAAGGAAAGGGCCTCTAAATTTCCTATTAATTGAGCCATGTCATAGGAATTTTATTGGATTTTGGGACGGTTAATTAATCCTTTGTTCCAAAGAATCACAGAGAAAATTCCTATGGATTTGCAATCCTACAAAAATTTCTCTACGAATACTGTGTTTGAAAGAGGCCTTAGCGTACGTCCCGATCATAATTTTTCATACTAAGCATGCCATACAGCCAGAGCCGCATGGAATCTTAGGCCAGTCTCAGTGTATAGTTTCATGGCATAGTTACCAAGACTATAAACTAGGTAACCGAGTCATATGAGTTTCATGAGGATGAAACTCCTCTCTCATCTGATGAAACTCTTTCATTTAATGATCCTACCAAGTCGGCAATTTTACTTATGTGGCATCCTATTTAATGTGCATGACACTCTTATAAAACATGCATTGAGACTAACCTAAAGCCTAACGGTGTGATACCTACTACCCCAAATGGAGAAACTGGTGAGGTGGCGGGTTCTTGTTGGTCAAGGCTAGAGTACCGTGGGGGTCGCTCTCTGTCGGGCCACAGGTCGGTTTCCGGACACACGGGTCGCGTGCGGCAGCTAAAGCAGGGCACGACGCAAACTGCATCCATCTCTGGTTCTCCTCTTTCTTTCTTTTTTTTTTTCTGCAGTTTATGTATGCCCCCTGATACGCACCCACCACCCTTCGTGAAAAAGAAAGCAAATGAAAAATACACGCTCGCCAGGAAAGACACACTTTTGCCTAGTGTGCAATGCACCATGGCTTTACTCTGGGCGTCTAGCCTCTCAAACAAGATTATCGGTTAATCACGCTGCTTGCTCCTAAACAAAATGGACCCAGGTAGTAGCAGTTGGTGTGGTGCCTTTACCCGTGTAATGCAGAGATGTGCCATATACTAATCTTACAAAAGACTCTGAACTTCACCCTTTACTTTACATATGTGTATTCGTTTTTACGAGGCAAAAAATGAAAAAAAAAGTCTAATAGGTGGACGTTACAGCAGGGCCCTTCATAGTAAGTTCGTAGCAATAGGAAATAAAATAATACTGTATGACTCTAATCTCCTCGATTTGTTTGCGTCAGCCGTGTTCCATTGATCACGTCAGGTGAGCGCGACAAGGAATGATGATCACGCATAATAAGAGCATTAGCGGGTCGACGAGGATCTCATCTCATCTCATCTCATCTCACACATGTCCCTGATCTTGACATCTGCTCACATTACTCTGAGCTGAGAGTCAGACTGCTCCTCGGCAACGAATTGATGTCACTTGCCATGCATTAGCTTAGCATCACTGAGGCGCGCATCAGTGGAGCATCGACACGGCGGCTGGCTGGCGCCTAAACAATAATTCAGCGAGCTTAATTAATTGCCAGCGAGAAAGACACCACCACTGACGAGTAGTAGTCCAGCAAATTCTTCGTCTGACGCGGGCTTTTCCTGGCCCCCAGTTGGATCATGCGCGCGCGCGTCCGGTCTCCTGTCCATACTCCATACGCGTCGTCAGTTCGCGATGGACCGGCCGGCCAATGCAAGGCCTTGTTTAGTTGCGAAAAGTTTTTGGATTTTGATACTGTAGTACTTTTATTTATTTGTGACAAATATTGTCTAATTATGGACTAATTAGAATCAAAAGATTCATTCGCGATTTACAGACAAACTATTCAATTAGTTTTTATTTTCGTCTATATTAAATACTTTATGTATGTGCCGCGAAATTCGATATGACAGGAAATCTTGAAAACTTTTTGGTTTTTGAGTTGAAATTGTGATCCGGCGCCGCTGCCATCCATGATTGGCATGGCAATGAGTGATGAGGTGATTTCAGCAGGACTCATTCCACTATGGCACTACTAGTGCAGCATGCAAGCAGCCAGGACGCCAACGCCATGCCGGATGATGCCTTTCCAGTTTCCGTGCTCAGCTGGAGATGCCGAGGCAGGCATGGACTGTCTGAACCGAAAGGTTGCATACATGTTTTCCATCGTTAGAGATCGACCGCCGCTTGGTGTTGTACGCACGGCATCACCACGACCGCGACATGCCACGGCCCCACCACGGAACTGCAAACATGAATTGAGCGGAGCACGGCAACACTGTTTTTCTTTCACAACAACGTCTATGTTTTAAATTGAGCGGAGCACGACAACAACATTTTTCTCTCACAACAACGTCTAGATTTAGGTTGGCTATGGAGCGTCTAGATTCCCCTCTCTGACTTGTCATTGGATGTTGCTATCGGAGCACAGCGACGTTCGTTAGGGAATGATGGATCACGGCCCGGGTTGAATGTCCAGTTTAATTCCTGATCGGTACTACCAATGGAGTGGAGGTGCCATGTACTAGACATGACATACATCCGTCCTGGCTTCAACCTTGCACCTACCAGCATCTTCACATGTAAGTACACAGTATGCGATCCATTTGATGCTCATGGGCTAATGTCTTTGTGGATATGACATGTACCTGTCATCTGTGCTGGTTTGAACGTTGGTGCCAACCGGCATCTTCGAACGTCTTTGCGCAGCTGATACAATCTCAATCAAGTATTGCTCTCATGAATAGTACAGGTTACAGGTGTGAATCTCTGAACCATGAGGTTACCGTAATGCCGTCAACTGTCCTTGTCTCCTTAATTCCTTTGAATCATAAGATCTACCAAACGGCTCAGGTAAAGCGTCAGCTTCAGCATAATTCTAGTTCGTTGGTTTCATACAGTTTCCACAAATGACAAATCTATATAGTGCCAGATCGAGCGAGAGCTGAGGAAGCGCCCTACATACGAGCGAGGAGGTTTCGAAGCTGGCTGCTCGGCCAGGCCTTGTTCAATTCTTAAAAAATTTTACAAAATTTTCCAGATTCTCCGTCACATCAAATATTTAGACGCATGCATGGAGTATTAAATATAGACGAAAATAAAAACTAATTGCACAGTTTGGTCGAAATTGACGAGACGAATCTTTTGAGCCTAGTTAGTTCATGATTGAACAATATTTGTCAAATACAAACGAAAGTATTATTATTTTTATTTTGTAAAATTTTTTGGAACTAAACAAGGCATTGCTGAAGTGCACAAGTCCAATCCATGGCACGAGATGGGCCAGGTGCCCAGGTTCGCTGACGGCCTTGCCGCCGGAGCCCCGCGCCCCGGGTAGCCGTCGCGGTGACGACAACGCGCACACCGTGCAAGCTCTTTTGGGAAAATTCCTTTGCTGTTTTTTTTTTCTCGCTGATGAACTCAACTGAACAGTGCACGTTTATAGCGGAGAATAATTATCGATCCTGAGTCCAAATCAGGGACGAATTTTAATGTATATATAATATATGATGAAGTATAAATGAGTTCTCTCCTGCAAAAATACACTGGCCGTTCTCTACGGATCCGAATCGTACGATCGCGCCCGTGATGGGCTAGGCTTCAACCTTTTTATCGTTCGTTGGGCTCAGCCCATATTGTGGTCTTGTGGACCACGAACCATTTTGTCTGTCTCAACAGATACTACATGCTCGAGGGGCCACTTTGATCAAAACCTTCCTCTTTTTCCATTTTGCGGACAATCAAAGCCGTGCTTAGAGCATCTCCAGTTATGCAATAGACTATGCCTTCTAGAAATTTGCTAAAAATCTTAAAAATTGCTCTCCAATAGTTATGCATTTGACTTATGCATTTTGGCAAACTTAGCATTTAATGGACCAAACTTGACATTTTTGCATAGGCACAATGGCTTAGCAATTTTGATATCCCGACTTTCCTGGACTCCTTATCGTGCACGACCTCCCCATACGTTGCGGTAGTTTTCCGCAAGGACTCCTCCTCCCCTTGCGAACTCTCCTTTCTCGCGCGACGTGAACTCTGCGACCTGCGACTTCGTGGACTACTGGCGCGCGACGGAACTCTGGCGAACTGCGACTTCGTGGACTGGCGGACCGGGAGGCCACGATTCATAGAAACGGCGGTGACTTGCGACTTCGTGGATTGGCAGCGACGGGCGACAAAAATTCCCGCGCAGAGGAAAAATCTCACACGAAGCGCGCCAAACAAAAAAAGATCCCGGACAAAAATAGTTGGGTCCACTATTTTGGGAAATGTCAAGTCAAAAATGCTAAACACTTGGAGATGGACATATTTTTTCTTTGGCAAAACGTTTAAGAACTTGGCAAATTCTAACAAATAGTAAATTCCAATTACATAACTGTTGGAGATGCTCTTAGCTGATAAAAAAAACCATGCTCTAGCTGTATCGGCGCCGCAGCAGGATTTGTTTCTTTAATTCTTTTAGAAAAGAAATATATTGAAATCCTACAGCATCGATCACTGTATACAGTGACTCAAAAATCCAACTACAAAATTTCATATCCAACTTCCACAATTCAAAAAATGTTTTGGTTGGTCCTTTGTTTTACTCTCTTTGACAAGGTTCGGTTCATTTTATCAGTTTTAGTACTTTTTCATTAGCTAACAGTGTTTTCTCTCGCTATAGCTTTTCAGATCAGCGATGTTAGGGCACTTACAGTGTAAGACTCTATTGCAGAGTCCAAGACAACTAATTACATATTATTTGTGGTATTTTGCTGATGTGGCAGCATATTTATTGAAGAAATAAGTAAAACTCCAAGTCTTATTTAGACTCTAAGTCTAGATTATTCGAAGTAATAAATAACTTTACACTCTATAATAAAGTCTGCATCGTGAGCCTACCATGTCCACTGTTATGGCTTTGGCTCGCAATCTCGCCAGCTGGAGAACCATCCGTCGAGCAGCGTCGCCATCATCAAGTCACGAGTTTATTTGGGCGACAGCGGCGGCGGAACCCCATCAGGATAACCCAATCCATCCACCCTCCTCGCTTTCGCAATCAAACGCCACCATCACGGCGCCTCGGCGTCGCCACCTGCCCTGCCCTCCCGGCCGTGGGTTCCCACGCTGTCAGTCGCACCGCAAAACAGCCCCTCCGCGTCCCTGTCCCCGTCCCCGTCTCCGGCCCGAAACCGCGCGTGTCGCCCCCGCCCATAGAGAGCGCAGTGCGTCGTCCTGGTGCTTTGGTTCGCCACCGGATCACCAACCCAAATCCTGCTTCTTGGACCGAGCCAGAGAGCCAAAGCCGAGAGCCGAGGAGGGACCGCCATGGCGACGACGCGGCCGGCGCGCAGCGATCCGCACCTGCCACCCGAGGAGGCGGCCCGGGTGGAGGCCGAGGTTCGGGACTACTTCGACAGCTTCGCGCCCAGGCGCCCCGCCAAGCCGCCGCGCAGCGACCCGTCGGAGGATGCCTGCGCGGAACCCGATGCCGTCGATGCTGGGGACCACGACTTGCCGGAGCTCCGCAAGCTGCGCGACCTCGAGGCGAAGCCCCAGGTCAGAGCTCTGTTTTTCTTTCCCCTTCACATTCCTAGCACAGTAGTGCTCGAGTTTTTGCTTCGTGTTTGCCTGTTGAAATCGATTGGTCGGTGTGAACGTGATGCCTTGTTGTCTGGTGTAGAAGCTGGTGTTGGACGGAGGAGGAAGAGGGGATGTGGACGGTGGGGAGGAGTACGTGGAGACGCGGTACTACGATGGGCTCATAGGCATCGACAAGCAGCATCACACGGTAAGCTTTGAGTGTACCTGTGTCTGCATTCTTCCCTTTCTGTCACTTTTGTTTCTCTCCCTGTTTATTCTTGATGGTGTAATTACGAATTTATGACGGATTATGCAAAATGGCAGAACTTTTTTCCATTATCGTAAGAGAAAGATACGCCATGCTGCTGTTATCAGAAAGTGGCCAGTAAGTTGGCCAAGTTTGTAGCTGCTTTTAAGGATTTGTGTAAGTTATAGTTCTCTGTTTCAGGATCCTTCTTAGGGTAATCAATCTATTATCCATCCATAGTTACTTATTGTCCTTTCTTTGATCTTGCCATGTTAATAACATCTGTTGCTAGTGTGAGATAGCTTCTGAAATCTTGATTGCAATCCTTCAATCATGACTGCTTCCAAGAAATAGATGTTCATTCACACAAAAGCCTTTATAAACAATTAAACATCGATCATAGAATTTTCACTGATTTTTTTTTTTAATTTTTGAATTTTCTTGCAGAAATGAGTGCCGTAGCCAGAAAACCAGAGTCAACTATCATTTTGCTAGTTTTACGGTCCTCTTTTAGCACACTGGCTAGTAGAGTCAGTAGCAGTTTCCTTGTAAAGTGCTATGGATTAGGTAGCCAAATGAATTGAGAAATCAGGGTTATCTTTAACATATGAAGTACTCCCTTTGTTCCAAATTATAGTTCACTCTGGCTTTCTCCAATGTTCGAAGCCAAACTTCTCTTTGACCAAGTGTTAAGAAAAATATATTAACATCTACAAATTCAAATAAATGCACTATCTAAACAAATTTGATGTTATACTTGTTGCATTTTTGTATGTACTCAATCAAAGTGATAGAAGTTGACTCAGGACAAAGCTAAAGTGAACTAGAGTTTGGAATGCATGGAGTGTGTCAATACTAAAATTTTGTTAATTGTAAATTTTGATAGGTTCTGAAGATGGCCTTTAATTAATAACACGAGCATGGCTAGTATTTCGTTGACAGAGAGTTCAGAATAGGAGTGCAAAGAACTTTTTCATAATGTTAAATGCAGTAGGTGAAACCAAGAAGCTGTATCGTAAGCCAAGGGTCAAACCTTGAGTCTCCACATTGGTTACTTCTGATATGCATGGGTAGTATGGTTTTACTAACAAGGAAGATAATTGATTTTGTAACCTTTGAACTGTAGGGTACTAGTTATCAATGTGTTTGTTCAATTGTTCCTTTTTTTTCTCGAAAACGTAGGAGATGCGCTTCATTATATTAAGAAGAGAGTAAAGGGCAAGAGCCCAAACAACACTACACACACGCGCGCGCGCGCACGAGCACGCGCGCTAGCTAGCACGCTAACTACAAAGCTAGCTAGCTACATTCGCGCCCGTGAAAAAACTACAAAAAGCGACCACTACAAAGCTATTCACTCTAACTACCAGGGAGGAGGGCAGTCAATGTTCAATGTTCCTCAAGACCTATTTTTCCAATAGTGGTAAGGACGACAGTTGCATCCTCCTATCTTTAGCATAGGCAGACTTGCTTTATGCATTAGTGTGGTATCAGTGGTACAAAATATAGGACAAATATCAGCGCTTAGTCATCAATTTATTTCTGGCTTAAGTTCTACAACTATGGTTTTAGGGGAACCGAGATAACAAAATCGTTCAGATGCTTGCATATCGGGGAAAACATTTCATCTGCTTGCCTAGAGGAACTTTGATAACGAAATGACATTAGGTACTTACTATGGACTAAGAGGTTTCAATATCTCTGCCTTTCTTGGTGCTTGGTATTACCAGACCAAGAGTAATATGCATGTTTTTTTTTCTGTCTTGGCAGTTCTAGACAGTCCTAACGGTGGACAATTTAGTCTTACATTCTAATGTAGTATAATTTCGTCAGAGTTTGTCCTCTGTAGCATCATTCTTTGGTATTCAACTCAGTTACATTTGTATGCAGACTGGTACAGGCTTTATCAAAGTGGAGAGACCCAATGGCGGCACCTTCAGTGCGACGACTAACGGCTACTCATCTGCCAGCTTTGTCCGCTGCACGAGCAATCCTGCAACAAATGATTGGATACCATCTTCTGAGACGGTATGACTACCAAACCGAAACATCAGCGAGCAGGTGAGCATCAAGCTACATCTTGTGATTTCCAACTGACCTTTTAATTTTGCAGGTCATCCCTGCTTCGAACAAGCCCAGCAGGAGCGACTCCTGAGTCCTGACCAGACTTGACTTGCCTTCAATTCAAGTGCTGTGAATTGCTTACCTATCTTTTCAAAGATAATAAAATGCACTGCTTCTGTGTGATACTAGACTGATAGTAGTGGAGGACGAGAAGAGGTCGAGACTCGACACTCTAGAAGTACTGGAAGGAAATCATATTGCCGGGCGCATAGGTTTGAGACGAGATGTTACTACTTCAACGAAGGATGTGTACGGGTGCCTTGCTGCACCTGCACACTGCTGTTTGAGTGTTGATAATGGACTACAGACCCTGAATGAATGTGACTATGTGAATTGTTTGGTACTTATTCGCAAAAGCAAAAGAGAATAGTTTGGTACTTTGATGACCCAGGTGTGCGGTGTGCCCCGTCCTGATATGAATCTTTGTGCAAGATGATGCGTCTGTGTAATATAGGATCAGTCGACTTGTTCTAGGAGCAGGCCGTCTCAGCCAGCCGCCCTACCGAGTCTTCGCTGGTCTAGTGCAGGTCACCACCTCAGCCTGGGCAGCGGCCAATTGCCCCTGCATGTCTGAAATGAAATGCGAATTCAGAACCCTCCACGAGGGGCTGTCGCCCTCTTGTATACATGTGAGCGTCCCATCCAGAGTGGTATACCGTATACTGAATGCGTCTGGAACACCTCTCTTCTCTTCCATAGTGGGCTAGTGGCTGAGGCTGGAAGCAGGTCGAGAGGTGGGAGAGGTCGAGGCGGGCTTCGTATGGCTCGAGAGGTCGAGGCAGGCCGTGTTTACCCAGGTCGTGGCCAGCTAGGCCATCATGAGCGACTCCTATGCCTGAGCCTTGGGGGTATCCCGCCGTTCAAATAACCCTGACACAAGTTCTGAATATTATATGAGGTTGTCTAGGATTTATTTTTTCTAGTGTATTTCTCGTGAGAATTAACATAGGGATTTTCTTTTGAGGATAAATGTGGAGGCTCTTTTTTAGGAACATAGTAAGATAAACATATTGCTAACCGTCACAACCCTTAATGAAAAGTCATGTACTTGGAGGTTAGAGCATCCGGAAAGTTTCCAAAACCCACACTCAATCTACATTTATTTCGTGATTGGAAAAAAAACTACTCACTAACAACTCTCTATCGTGCACGATAATATGCACGCGCGAATCGATCTAGCATTTTGAAGGTGGAAGAACGTGAAAATAGGCATTGTTTAGTTTAAAAAATTCAAGATTTCCCATCGCATCGAATCTTACGGTACATGCATGGAGCATTAAATATAGACGAAAAGAAAAACAAATTACACAGTCTGTAAATCGCGAGATAAATCTTTTAAACTTAGTTAGTCCATAATTGGATAATATTTGTCAAATAAAAACGAAAGTGTTACAGTGCCCAAAAAACAAAATTTTGGGAACTGAACAAGGCCATAATAAGGAGTAGGATACATTCCCAATGCAAATGTATTGCTCGATTTTTCTCAAGAGTTTTTTCTCCTAGCGCCGCCACCGCCACAGCTCCCGTCGTCCATCATCGTTGGTCCCCCTCCGTTCCCCTTCGGCATCTCGCCAGAGGTTGAAGGGAGTGGGGATCTATTGTTTCTAATAAATTTCTCTTTAGTAGATCGAGTCTAGGGTTAGTGTCTCTCCATGTCAAATTTTTTGGTATTGGAGTTTTATCTTCTCCTTCTCCTCTCCGGTGACGGTGAAGGAGAGAGGTGGAATCGGTTTCTTTATAGCGGCTCCGTTGAAGATAAGGACGACAACTTCGACGTCAGCATCTTCATCGACATGACGACATGGAGACTTTTGTTTCCGGACGGCGGCATCAAGGCAGAGATGATGTCACCGCCATGGAATAATTTTCTCCAGTCTCTTCTCCGTTTTATTGTGGTTAGATCTAGCCACAATGAAAGACTAGGGAGAATAATTTTCAGATTAGTCATCCTCACTCTTTGGTGGCAGAAAGAAGAAGAATGACGACACCAAAAAGAAGAAGGTCCTCAATTCCGTCTACTGGAATGTTGGCCGTCGTTCGTTGGGCATTTGTTCTCAAGTCATTTGCCAAGTGTTTGTCTATGCGGTCATTTATACTGCAAAGCATCTAACAGGTTAGGTTTTGAGTTGTGCTTTACACAGCGTGAGTACTATATTGTAATCCAAAGTGCCTATAATGTATTTGATGTACTCAGCTATCATATAATATAATTCTTCTTTCTTCGTAAAAAAATAAAAAATGCAAATGTATTGTAGAGAAAGAAAATATAAAAGTGACTAGAGTGATTTATAAATTTTGAGATTTTTTTATATAAAATTGTCTTTTATATTTTAGGAGCGAGATTTTAGACACTGTCGACCATTTTTTTTTCAGCCACTTATAAAGCTCGTTGATTTATGAATTATTATTTCGGAAACTTGGAGATGCTACGGCAATATTTCCTCCCAATTGAGAAATGTTGACATATACAAACACATGTACTAGCACGAATATATGATTCATCCATATTTTGTTGCTATCGCGTCACGGCCGCGCTTTGGCGTTGCCGTCGGTGACGCTGGACACCGGAAGCTCCACGACAGGTGCCTCCGATGACGGGAGCCGCGCGCGCCACCCACGGCTGAACACCTCCTCGATCTCCTCCAGTGGCCGGCCCTGCGTCTCCGGGCAGAGGAAGTAGAAGAACGTGGCCGCCAGCACGGCCAGCCCGGCGAACAGGAAGAAGGCACCGCCGATGGTCACCGCCTTGTACAGCGACACGAACGTCATGGAGACGCCGGCGTTCATGACGCGGTTGATGGCCACCCCGACGCTGGCGCCCTGCGCGCGCAGCCGGAGCGGGTACACCTCCGAGCTGTACGCCCAGGTGATGGGCCCCACGCCGACGGAGAAGGACGCTATGAAGGTGAACACCGTCGCGATGGACAGCACCACCGCCCACGTCGGCGAGTGGCGCGGCGCCGAGCGCTCCACGACGGTGAGGCCAAGGCCGAGGCAGGCGAGCGAGGCGATGATCCCCGCCAGGCTCGAGAGGTAGAGCGGCCTCCGCCCGATGCGGTCCACTAGCAGGATGGCTACCATGATGAACACCGTCTTGGAGACGCCGACGCCGATGGTCGCCGCAAGGATCTCGCTGCGGGTGGCGATGCCGGCTGCCTTGAAGATGCGAGGGCTGTACAGGACCACGGCCTCGATTCCCGTGAGGTGCTGGAAGAAGTGGACTCCGAAGGCGGCGACAAGGATACGCCGGACGGGGGGCGTCGGGTGCAGGAACATCTCCTTCCACACGCCATTGCCGACGGCACCTCTCGGCGGTGGTCTCGGCTGGCGGCCAGGTGCGCCTTGGGCTTGGGCCGCGGCGGCGGCGGCGGCGGCGTCGTCATCTGCCGCCTGCAGCCCCGCCGCGGCCTTGATCTCGGCGAGGCGAACATCGGCCTCGCCGGGAGTGTCGGACACACGCCTGAGCACGACGAGGGCCTGGTCGACGCGGCCCTGCATGACGAGCCACCGGGGCGACTCCGGCATCGCGAGCACGCTGACTGCGAGCACGGCGCTCGGCAGCGCGGCGAGCCCCAGCATGGCGCGCCAGCCGTAGACCAGCGGCAGCTTGCCTAGCAGGTAGTTGGCCACGTACCCAATCAGGATGCCGAAGCTGATGCATATCTCGGGGAGGGAGGTGACGGAGCCGCGGATCTGCGCGGACGAAATCTCAGCCGCGAAGACGGGCGCGATCATGAGCGCGTAGCCGACGCCGACGCCCGCCACGCAGCGTCCTGCCAGGAGCGTGCCGAAGTTAGGCGAGAGGCCCATCAGGACTGACCCCGCGAGGAAGATGCAGGCCGCCAGGGAGATGGTGCGGCGGCGGCCGATCCAGTCGGAGACGCGGCCGGCCGTGAGGGAGCCGACAAGGGCGCAGACGTTCAGGATGCCGGCGAGGACCTGGACCTGCGTGTCGTTGGTCTTAAGGTCCTCCTTGATGAACAGCATCGCGCCGCTCATGACACCCGTGTCTGCGATATATATATAGGTAACAGGTTGATGATATATATATAACAGATTGCATAATATAAGTAGAGAGTAAGTTGATGCATATATGCATGTTCATTACCATAGCCCATGAGGATGGAGATGATGGAGCCAATAATGGAGCACGCCACGGCGTACCTGTTCTTTCCGCCATGGCCATTCGGACGTTGCTTATTCTCTTCTCCCATGGCCTCTACGCTTATGTATACTGTATATATATTTCGATCTTCAAAACACGCACTTCTCCCATATGGCTTCTACGCTTGTATATATACTTGATGAGGGAAGCGGCAAACACTCCCAGTTCACTTATATACAACGACTAGTAGATCCGCTCCTGCCTGTTGCCTCTGCCTGCAGGCAGGTCATACCTGAGAAAACAATCTTAACACATGCATGTGGACTACATGTATAGGTCAAAAATAGGAGAGAATCAGCAACCGATCAACATCACCAATCTAGGTGCTGCCTGCGCACTACCAGTGCAGCGGTAGGCACGGGCACGTAGAGAAGTTGAACTCTGCACACTCCCGGGCATTACGACACTAGGTGGCTGTTTAGTTCCCGAAAACTTTTTGCAAAGTTTTTAAAATTTCTCATCACATCGAATCTTATAGTAAATATATAAAATATTAAATATAGATAATAGAAAAAATAATTAATTGTATAGTTTGTCTATAATTTGCTAGATAAATCTTTTAAGTCTAATTAGTTCATGATTAAACAATAATTATCAAATAACTTATTAACTAGACGAAGGTGTTATTTCTCCACCTATTAGCAGATTTTTTTTTTACAACAGCAGATAATTATTTGATTCGGTCAGATACTCCTAGTTGTTATATTTACAGGTCCAACTAAAAATTTGTTAGTTTATTAATTATACCTGTTTAGATTTAATTCTAAACATGGCCTAAGATGAATTGAGAATGCTGAAAATATCTCCTACTCTGGCCAATGACAAAACAAGCTAGTGGAAGGTACATATACATCACCGCCCAAAGATTGAGTAGCAGACTATGCAGAGTTCTTCTCTCATCGCGGGGACGCGGACAGCCATACACACAACACGGAGATAGACGCATGTACAGTACATGGGCCATTTCGCACTTTGGTTGTGCGCCTGCCTGTGCCCCAAGCCGCCACGGAGTGCTGCAAACTGACAACTCACGCATGCCATGGCTTTTGTTTTTTGTCTTGGCAGGTAGTAGAGTGCTTATCCGATCCACATTGTATTGTACTATTGTATATATAATTAGAAGAACCAGCAGCAGCAGCAGCAGCTAGAAGCTGCTGAAGATGCAGGCGCCGGTGTCGAGGATTGGATGATCGATCGTGACGCAACGAGTGAACGACAACGTCGTGGGTTATCGACTCTCTTGCCGCTGGCTGGCCGTCCGCTTTTCCAACGGTACCCTCTCTGCTTCTTATTACGAGGTAACTAAATAAATCTGAGTCATTGATTATTTTGAAGTTTTTAAATTAATCAACTAATTGATTAACCTAAAAAAGTAAAACAGGATCTTAAATCCTCAAATCATGGGAGACATATGAGTGGACGCATTGCCCCTTCCTTGTTTGTTTCTTTGCATGTAAAACCTTTCGAACATGCAAAAATTAGCAACGACCCAGAAATCTCCAGCGGCATGAAAAAGAAGTACGCCAAAAGTCTTTGCAAATCTTATTTCCTAAATTATCATTTAGAGAACTATTTCTATAAAAATCATTTTCTATATTTCTTTATTCTCCAATAGCTTTTCTATCTCTCATGCGCATTCTAGAGATCCATTCCCATCTTCTATTTTTGGCTTAGCGAAAAATCCAAAATAAAAGATAGTTATATTTACATAACTATTTAAACAAGTTGTTGGAAGATAACTTTTCATCAAGCCTTTATTCCTAGCATTTAGAAAAGATTTAGAGAGTCTCTTGGAGTTGCTCAAGAGGTTAATTATTTAGCCACAAACTTTGGCTATCTAAAATGTTACATGCTACTCCCTCTATTAGAGCATCTCCAAGAGATTATCTAAAAGTACTAGCTAAATTTGCTGATTTAGCTACTCTCTAAAATAGAATTGATAAAAAAAATACTAAAGTACTCCAACAGACTCTGTATCAAATGGCTAGTGAGGTAGGCTATCCAAAAGTAGATAGCGAGGGAGATGAGATGGAGAGCTACTAAATTTAGAGAGTCATTTACAAAGTCTGTTGGAGACGTTTTTTCTTCAATAATAGCTAAATTTACCTTTACAAAACGATTTGGCTAATCTCTTGGAGATGCTCTTATCTTTTTTAGGTGTAAGATGTTTCTTCATCTTTGACATTAAGGTCAGTCTCAATAGGAAGTTTTATGTCCGATTTTGGGAACAGTGCAGAAGTATTCATGGGATGAAACTCTCTCTGCTCCTATAAAACTCTTACATCTCTCATTTCATTAATACGGTGCCATATCAGCATATGTCCATAAAACTTTAATGAAACCGCATTAAAACTGGCCTGGGATAACTACCGAGGCATGAATTAAAAAGCAAGCTTCTGTATTTACTCATCCATATCAAATCCAAAGTGTTTCTGTTGATTGTAATTGGTTAGTTTGTCTTTTGAGCTACTAAATGTCAGTGCACTTTTAAGCTACTATGAGCATATGCTATCCATGTTATCTAAGCTATTTTTATATTTTTAAAGTAAAAATTAAAGTCTAATAGGTGTGCTATCTGGTTTGCTAAAATAACAAGTTTGTTATCCCTAAACTTTCACTTGTCATATATAGCATATCGTCCTCACTAGCTATCATATACAAAGACTGTTGTAGAACTCTATGTTTTAAGTTTTTTATTTTACACAATGACTAAATCTTGTAGTTTAGAATATAATTTTACCTAATCTCTTGAAGATGCTATAAGGGGGTGTTTAGTTGGGGGTGTTAAAATCTAACGGGCAATATTTTTATTTTATTTAACAATTAGTGTCTAATTATTGATTAATTAGGCTCAAAAGATTCGTCTCTCAAATTATTCTCTAACTGTGTTTTTAGTTTTGTAAATAACATATATTTAGTACTCTATGCATGTGTATAACATTTGATATGTCGGTAGTTAAAAAAAAATCAGGAAAAACCAAATAGATGTCACTGCATGCAAGGATACTACGCATAATGCTCCACGTCTCTTAATCCTCTACCTAGCTCTCACAAATTCCTTGGTAAATATGACACTCCGCGCCTAAAAAGGATAATGGAGGAAGTAACATGCTACATAGTTGAGAGTACATATCACATAATTGAGAGGATCTTTTAAAAAGTGCTACACCTTTAACTGTCACACGTAAGGGGAAAAAACTAATAGTAATAGTTGTACACACGTTTGTGTATAATCACGTTCTAAAAAATGCATCTGTATATATCACGTTCCAGAAAGATTAGCTGTATCATACACACCTCTGTCATGTTATTAAAAAAAAATCATTGTTGACTCTCTATCATGTTAAAGAAAAATCAGTACCAAACTTTCTAAAAAGAAATAGAAAACATATTTTTACACTTCATTTCCTTCCAAAATTAAAAATAATTAAATATGTAATTTTACTATTACCTCATAGAAAGTATTATTATGTGATAAAACACATCCAGATCAGTGGTCCATAGTTATTTAGAAGTACAACATAACCATGGCGATCTTGCTTTTTATATTCGCACATCATCTAATCTAATTGTGTAATTCTCCGAATTCTTCATTAATCCCAAACTTTACTATGATGCGACACGATTCTTAGTTCCTTACATGCATGCTGGCCTATCGCATTATATAATATCACAGTATATAATACCTACCACGAGTGAATCAGCAACGCGTGATAAGCAGACGAGTGAAATCAAAACAGGTCACCAAGAAAGACAAAGAAGCCATATAGTTCGGGTAGCCGACGCACCTGCTCACCGGAAGCGGAATAATGGCCGCTTGTCCGCCGCTAATGGCCGCTTAGCTTCTTTGTCCGCCGCTGATCTGCCCTCCCCAAGTCGCCGCCGCAAGGAGGAAGACAATTAAATAGAATGGTGATCTCGCGTACCAACCGCGCCGCACGATTCAGGGATACCAGAGCATATATATCGATCCAAGCTCTCGATCTGTCGAGTTATTAAGTGTGTGCTGATCACCCAGGGGATCTGATCTTATCCTATCCATTTCCAGTACACTACAGATCCCGGTTTGTCCATTATCCGGTGCGGCAGACTCGCTCGCCAAACTGACGGACGTACTTGCATGCTTAGGTTAGCAGGACCGTCCACCTGTTTCTCACGATGCATCCGTGTGTATAACCCTAAACCTCTCGCATGCCGTTAGATTAGCATCCGTGCATGATGGGATTTTGTTGACCGTGAAATCAACGGGGCAGTTCCAGGGTGTATCGCTGTGCCAGAGGATGATACATCCGTGCATGATGGATTTGTTTTAATCGCGAAATCACCGGGACAGTTACAAAGCTGTATCGCTGTGCCGGCCAGAGGATCATCAGCAGCAGAGCAACCACCGTCCGCGTGAACTTGATGGACGGCATCGAAGACGTGCTGCACGGGTGCTGATGTGCATCACGAATGCATACAATTTTTTTTTTCTGGCAACAAGGGCGAGAGGCGGTAGTGGCAGGTTGTCTAGTTGTGCGCCCGCATGGGTGTCCGTCGACCGGTGCAGATCATCTCTGTCTTACAGGTGGTTGCATTGCGGTTGTTGAGTACTGAAGATGAGCAGCGAGAGCACGTACACATCGTATTTGTCGAAATTACAGACCAAGGAAACTGAATGAGCCGAGTAGTGGTATGCTCCAGATTTTGACAGATTGATAGGAAGATGTATTGTATGTACATGACTTTTACATTTTCTTCGGCCTTGTTTAGTTTGCAAAATTTTGGTTTTTGGGCTACTGTAGCACTTTCGTCTTTATTTGACAAACATTGTCCAATTGTGGAGTAACTAGGCTCAAAAGATTCATCTCACAAATTATAGGTAAACTGTGCAATTAGTTTTTATTTTCGTCTATATTTAATACTTCATGCATACGACTAAAGATTCGATGTGACGGGGAATCTTGAAATTTTTTGCGAACTAAACAAGGCCTTATTTATGTATGGATTCCTTCCTTCTCTGGTAGTGGCGAATTTTGGATTTTAGCTTAGGATATGCTGTCTAACAAATTTCATATCCAATTCGGCACTAATTATAAATTAACATCGTAATTCGGTATATGTATGCACTAATTAATTAACACGATAAGGTTTAAATTGATGGATTAAGTTGAAACCATACACTAAATACAATATAAATAGTTCAAAAGACATACCCATAATTGAAGTATAGGTCTATAAGAGTACGGAGACTTAGAGCATCTCCAACAACTTGGTATTTCAACATGCTATCCTACCAAATTTGCTAAAAGCATAAAAATCCTCCTCCAACAACTCCTTATCTCAACTTGCTAAATTTCCCAAGTTGCTATCC
>Ga0182004_10001155_pt1 | contig 18759 bp, 14 predicted proteins | sample Sormic07211540_1_FD_120479 | JGI IMG/M metagenome (GOLD analysis project Ga0182004, IMG submission 120479) | Endophyte microbial communities from Sorghum bicolor roots, Mead, Nebraska, USA - 072115-40_1 MetaG | ecosystem: Host-associated > Plants > Roots > Unclassified | place: USA: Nebraska...
ACGGTTTCTTCAACACGACTCACAAGAAAAGGGGGGCCGCCCATCGCAACTACCCAAAAAACACACACCATTATAACAAAAAAAAAAACACACCCTCTCCCCCCCCCCCCCCCCAAAAAAAAAAATATATAAAAGATAAGTTCTAGAAAATCTGGTATGACATTTCTCTCCTTATATCCTACATTGTTTTTATTGTAATCTCTAAAACAACTTATAAGATACAATATAAGAGATCTGGTGGAGATGCTGGGCATTAGTTGATTTCAATCTGGAAACACATATACAGCCTGCAGGAGTCAGGACAGTGAGGAACACAAGACATTCCAATGCATTGCATTTGGTTTTCGCTTGCTTACAGAGATATATGCAATCATATCACAACATCCGCATCCCTAAAGAAATATAGAAGAAGAAGTTTTAGATAATCTGCTATGGTATTGCTCTCTTATATCCTAATTTGATTTTAAAGTGATCTCTAAAACAATTTATAGGAGATGATCAGCAATAACTAACTGCAATGTATTGGAGATTTCTCTGCATTGACTCTGTAAAACAATTCATAATAAAAATAACATTGATTCTCTAAGATAATTTATAGGAGATGTGATATAGGAGATCTTATGGAGATGCTCAACATTAACTAACTGCGATCTTCAAAAACACATACAGCGTGCAGCTGCAAGAGTCAGGACAGTGAGGAATACAAGACATGCCACTGCATTGCATTTGGTTTTCGCTTGCTTACAGATATAAACTGTGATTGCAATCATATCACAAGTTCACAACATCCACAAACCGTCACTCCTCGCCCTCATAACAATGAACAATCTTTAGACACAAGCACGGATTCACTCTCAATTTACACCCTCACACGGCCTGGACGAAATTAATAAAGAAGAAAGAATAAATCCAACATCGCCACCAAGAAACATGTATGCAGTAGCTAGAATGAATGGGAGAGTCTGAATCTCAGTCAGACGGCCTCGGGCCCCTGTTTCTTGGCGTGGAACGGCTCAGCCCCAGGCGGCGGCGAGGAGACTCCGACGACGCCCGGCGGCGGCAGCGGCGTGCCGTAGATCTGCGCGCCGACGCCGGTCCGCATCTCCTCCCGGCCCCTGTGCTTGCCGAGGAAGTAGCAGCCGAAGCCAAGCAGGATGGAGAGGAAGATGAAAGGCAGGGAGACCACCAGCACGAACCCCATGTCCTCCTCTCTTCTCGTCTGACTACTGCCTGAAGAAGTCGCAGGGGAGGATGTGGAGGTGGAGCGTGAGAAGCAAAAAGGAGAAGAGATGCTTTGAAGCTTTGCTGCTTTGGGACTTGGGAGGGGAGATGAGGCGGGGGTGAGTTAAATAGGCGGCGGAGACAATGGAAGCTGCAGGAGAATCGTAGGGAAGGAGGCGGCCGGGCTGTAGCTGGAAGAGAAGAAGCTTGACAGCTTGTGGAGTGTGGCTTGTCTGGCATGGCAGCGTAGCGGCGGGTGACCGTTGGTGGGCTGCAGCCTGGGCTGGAGCGGAGGCAACGGTCGAGTGACGAATGCCCCGTGCTGTACTTTATGTTCCACACGTGGGTAATGAGTATGTTATAAATATATTCTATAATAAATTTAAAAGTACTAATTTTGTAATATAAATCTTAGTAATTTTTTTTAAAAAAAAATCAATTAAAGTTTAAAAATTTTAATTTAAGATAATTCTAAGAATTAAAGCTTTTAAAGACATAGAAAATATTGTTCAACAGCAAAATGTTTCATCTGCAGGCCTACTCAAAGCATGGAGACATTACTAAAAGCTTGCCTAAGATAAAATCTTGGGAGGAGAAACTAGTAGAGATAAAAGATAACCTGTTGTTCCTAAATCTGCCACTCAAAGTGACAAAAGAAAATCAAATAGGACATGGTCCAAATATTCGATGCGGACTTGAGCTATGTGGCCGAAGCACAGTTCAGAGTTCTCTTTGTTTAGGTCATGTTTTGAGGGGACATTTGGTTACCCTTACACAGGGTATAACCCTAATCTTATACGTCCAAAAATCGAACGTCTGATCCAGACAAATTTGCCTGACTCATAACCAAACAAGTCCATACATCATCAAAAAAATATCTAACATTTTTGTACATGCTCCAAGTTCCCCAAAGTGAATACTAGAATAATAGTATTCTTTTCATCTCACAGAAACACATTTATATATTTTAAATAAATTTATTATAGAAAATATATATATTATAGTTAATTTAATTGTTTTTAAATTGTATATCAGATATGAGTAGTTTTTTATAGATCTGATTAATAAACTTATAAAAATTGATTCACTGGTGGAGGAACAGGTAAGATTCTCATGGACGGAAAGCTTTATCGGCTCGTCGCTCTGTCTGCCTCTCTCCTCCTTCCGTCTCAAGGTGACAGCAAAGAACTCATACATTTGCCTCCTTCGTTCAGTCCAATCAAGAAATTGGAACCTCTTTTCGAAAGGGACTCCACGATCGATGTAGACGCGTATTGAGCTAGCAGGTAGCGGCCCTGATTCCTTCGTGATTCATCTTCTAGACTTCTAGACCCTTCGTTTTTGCCTTATAAAATCGCTTCATTGTTTCCAGCGTACAAAAGCGACGGTGTCCGTTTGCCACAGCAGTTTTTTGTGCTTAAGCACAGCTCATACAAACACTCCTATACGATTCTACTACACCAGGACAGCGGAGGTTTGCCAAACTAGTTCGATAGCTACTTTATCAATCTGCAACTTTTTGTAGTATATATATTGTGTCATGTAATCCACCTGTCCACCATCCAAAATACTAGCCTAAGTGACATTTAAGACTTGTTTGATTTCTTTTACTAAATTTTAAGCAGCTAAAACTATTTTAACTACTTTTAGGTGACTAGTGGGACTAAACTATTTTAGCTCCTTTTTAGTCAGTGTGTTCGAAAATTTAGCTACGTTTAGCTTGACTATAATTTAGCAAAGAGAACCAAACAGTCCCGTATTCGAAGTCTAAATTCAAAGGCCCAGTCAGGAAGATTTATGTAGTTTTGCTCTAGACAAGGATGTATTCCCTAGTCTCTGTCCACATAAAGATATCCATCTAGTCACTTGGACTTTTGTGCTTAATGACCCTCTATCTTATACTCTTATAAAGTAAAACTCTATTACTTATTTCTCTCAGCATGCAAGTTATTCAACTAAGCAATCCACTATTACACTCCACTACCTATTTCTCTCAACATGCAAGGTCAACTAGGCAATCAACTATCATACACTATTAAAAACCACTAGCTCATGTAATTGTAATACCCATATCAACAAATCACCTATTTATCTCAACGTACAAGTTGTTCAACTAGTCAATATATATTCTAACTTATTTATATTTTTCTTCATATATCCGCGGCAACGCGCAGAGAATCCTTCTAGTTTTAGAAACAAGTGAGCCAAGGATGTCGGTTGCTTGTGGTTAATGGACTCAAATAATATGGTTTTCCATATAAAACGGAACAAAAGATCTTGACAAAACAAAAAAAAACAATTGTGGGTCTTTGGAGACTTCATGCATGTTAGTCTGGTCATCAAGCATGAGAGTTCCACTTGTAGAACTTCTCAGGCTTATACTGATGAGCTAAGGTAGAAGTTGTCGTTTCTTTTACTTGTTCTCTATCCTAAATGACCAGTAATTCGTTAGTAGTACGATTAACTCAAAAACTTGGAAGAAAGTCTTCTTCCCCAAAGTTGTACTAGATATAATAAAGTAAAATATATCTTGGTCAATTTGGCAAATTTTATATTCAATGATGCCATTGGAAGGCTAGGTAACATTTGGCAAAGACGGTGTGCAACTCAGTTGATATTTGACATAGTCCAAATGGGGGTCATCAGTTCTTAGACAATGCCTACCTGGTAGTATAACTTATATAGAAGGGAACCATCACCCTAATTAAAAGTCTCATCTACCGCGCCACAAGAAAGAGGTTAAAAGCAGATATGATTGACGCTCGGATGTTGATATTGGTAATATAGAAATGGCTGAAACGCTTATGAAAGATACATATTGGCATTAGATGGACCACTAGAGTCATTAAGACAACTACATGCGTATCTGAAAATGGGGCATAAACACTGTGAATTCATAAATATTTTTTCTTTTCAAAATGTATTCGTCAAACAACTTGTGAATTATTATCTTAGAGTCTAATGCATGATGAGTAAGGAGATTAAAATGATCTCAAAATGGTATATTTAAATGTCTGCTGGAAAGCCATTCAGTTTAGTCAAAATTGGCAATCGCATTGTTGAATTAGTCTATAAAACCTATATAGCGGAACAATGTTTTCAGACGTGGAGCACATATACTAAGGACTTGTATGCTTGGGTATATAATTTATCTTAAATATGATATGACACACATCACTCTTGAATCCTAGCAATTTTGTACACTTGGAAAAGAATTTCTTTTTTTCCGATTCACTCAAAAAAAAATTCCCCTTTTTTTTACACTGATTTCCCTTTGACTTGATGGAGGCGGGTTACAGTTGAATCATTCTGAAATCCGTACAGTACCTTTTCTCAAGATGGAAAATCCATACAGATACAAGAGTTGACATACTCAGCTCCACACTCTACAAACAAATCTGATTATTAAGTGAACTTTATTCATATGAAAAACATCACATTAGTTCGACTCTTCGGGGTGAAATGTTCTTATCATGACATTGGCGATGGGTGTACAATGTGAATTATTGAGATGTCCATGCAAAATGGCCTGAACCTGACATACTGAACACGTAGTTTCAGATTAGAACATAATGCCTCTAGGAGGTAATTATTCTGCCTTTATTTTTCACCGTTGCACCATCAGTAATTATTAGTCCTGACACCATTGGCAGTTTCTACTGTTAGATTCTACTGCCATGAAGGAAACAGACACAGGTTACTCAAGAGGAAGTCAAACAAGACCAGACATAAGCAAATGCATAAACGATATCTTATCCACTGAAAACATTTGAAAGTCGTCCGCCATCACCAGCAAGCACTCATTCATTATATAAACACACAAGAGGGCTCAGAATAACCCCTGGGCTTTTAGCAAACCAGTTTAGAGGAGGATGGGGAAGAGTGTGTCAGTGCAGCGAGGGCACATCCCGGTGCTCGTCGGTGAGGGGGAGGAGGGGCTGAAGAGGGTTCTGGTGCACAGGAAGGTTCTTCAGCACCCCTACTTCACCGGGCTGCTGGAGCTCGCGGCCATGGAGTTTGGGCATGATCAGAAGGGCGTGCTCAGGATCCCCTGTGACATCAGATGCTTCCACACGATTGTTCAGCTCATTAGAAGCAGAAAGCGGAGGAAGAAGGTGACGATCTCATGCCTCCTTTTCCTCAAGCTGATGTAGCAGTCAGAGAGAGTGAGAGTGTGAGGTTTAGGGTGTTCAGAAGTTCTCAGTCAGCTTTTGTATCATCTTTGCTAGCTAGCTATATCCTAGTCATCGATCAGTGTAATTAACCTTGTGGTGTGTTGTAGTATCTTTTTTTTTCAAGATTTTACTGCTAGCACATCGATCGTACGTACGTATTTTGAGCTAGAGATAGAGGAAATATATTGTACTTTGTACTATCGTGCTATCAGCATAGTTCCTAGTGCTTTGGACGATTAGTGTAGTGCACTAGTGCTGCACATACATCTGTCATGCACGCGTTTTGTCGCAAACGTTAATCAGAAGCTTTGCGTTGTTCCTTTAATTTGTTCTTCAAAGTTCTTGGAGCAAAGAACTGAAGGGGGCCATTGAACTGAACCTCGAATTTGAGCATATGATCGAAGAGCTCAAGAATCATTTTTTTTGTCTTCCCTTTTCTTAGATTAAATAAAAGTACCAGCAGTACTGTCACAGGAGGGATACCAATTATAAATCCCCATCCTACCACTTCAAGATCTACTACAGTAGAATAGTAGCCGAACAACGAGTTGGATATTATGGTCATGACAAGTGGATCTGCCGCAGGAAAAGCCATAGCATATCAGTGTTCAGCATAGCCATCGCCATTAGATTAGATGAACCAAACCACAGTCCACAATCATCCTGACAGAATGCATTTATTTGTCGCGTCATTCTCTGGAAAAAGGATACTCCAGCTATGGCCATGACAGTGACACAAAAACCATCGTCATTTTTTTTTTTTTGATTCGTTCATCGTACCTGAGCTCTTGTTCCCCAGCCTCTGTTGGTAACGCTAACGCCTATCCCCCACCTCTGATGTCTGATCACCATCATCACCTCTGGGTTAAATGTTAATGGCATGGGTTACCACTTAGCAGCGGTTGGAATGGCTGAGCACCTGCTGCCCGCTGTGGCTGGGTTGGTTGAGCGGCGGCACATCGACAGGGGCTGTTTGGTTGCGCTGCGCAATATGGCACTAGGCAGCTTTGCCTGGCGGCCGATTTCGAGCATTTTGCAGAGTATCAGCAGACCGAGTCCTGATCTGGGGTAAAACGCTGCCAGACTACCCGAGTAACAGGCTACGAGAACTATTTGCACATGCAAAACCGCAGGCATGCTGTGAGAACCTAATAACGAGTTTGCCAACACGACAACTACGGACAAAGCTGCCCCCAGTCTTGACCCCAATCTCCAGCAACAGAATAGCATTCGCCAGCAACGGGTAATTACGGTCAGAAACTTGGAACCAGGTTTCATTAGCACAAGTATATATCAAACAGATACAGACAATCAGACCAACCGGGGGCCAGACACCAGACCAACCGAAGCAATCTCGAACAACCCACAACCACGTCCAGGCACCAGACCAACCATAAACTGCCATTCTCAACAACCCACAGGCCACAGCCAGTAATCCAGTATAATCAATACCACAATATAACAAGTTTGCAAATCTTGCTTCGTTTACAGTATCGACAACCAAACCTCATACCGATACAGCTTTCAATAACGCTTCACCAGCTAGAGTCATGCATCGCGACTAAATGATATGCTTACAGGAACTTATTAACAAATACCACGGTGGGAGCTTCATCATTTCATAATAGAGTTTGCATCTGACCGAAGGTTCACGGCCCTCCACAGGTCCCTTCAAAGGCGAACCAGCTTCAGTGAGCCCGCTCCCGGAGAACCTCAATGTCCACCTCTGTCGGGTCGGTCGCCTGGATCTCGTAGTGGAACCCGTCGAGCTCGTGCTTGATGCGGTCCTTTGAGGTGGAGTACAGCATCTTAGCACGGATGCGGGATGTCGATGGGGACCTGGAATAATAGCGGGTTAGGCAAAATGTTTGGTGAAGGGAAATCAGCAGGAAGGCCAGAGTGGCTACGTTGAACATGAAAGAATAGAAGACATCATAAGGATACATATAGTACAGTCCAAAAAAGTCAACCTCAGAATCTACATAAAAGATGAACAATTATTGCCAAGAATATTCCTAACTGTTGCACCACATCCATTGTTATTCCTTTTGGTCTGACCGACTAAATTGCTAACTAGTGTAGTATGGGTTTAACACTTAACAGCAAACAGTATATATAAACTAGAGGTGGTGAGAGATATCATAGCGAGATCACAGCACAAAGTCTAATCCAACCTGTAGTTCAGTACAGAGTTAATAGCATTTCAAAAGAGTAAGGATGTACTTGAAATAGTTAGCATGTTAAGTTTACTGTGCTGACTTGTTTGGTGCATTTGAAGCATCCAAGTTTTTTTTTTGTGTAAGTACATAGAATCCTAAAATGAGCTACCTCTATGGATCTAGTTTAGTTTCTTGGCATTGGCACTACAGCTTAATGCAACTGCTAAACATGAATGAAACAAAATAAAGATGCATGCATACATGATTTTGAATCTCACCAGGCAATGAAGAAAATCTTGCTTTTCTGCACGTTCTCCCCAGTAACAAAATCAAAATCATAGAGAGCATATCGGCAGTCATTCTCTGGGAGAGAGGCCAAAAAGTCATCATAGCTTTCAGTAGTAGCCCCTGTCTTCTCCACAACCACCTGCTTCTGCTTCTCTTCGATTTTGAAGATGACATATCGGTATGCCTTCTTCATTTGGAGCTCGACAAATGTCTCCCTAATGTTAGGAGCAACTCCCATGCCGGAAGATGCATTTGACTGCAGAGAATTGTGCAGACGTTAAAAGAAAATCAAGGCTAAAAAACTGAAATACAAGATGAACTGTTCAATTTCGAACAGGCGGATATATAGAGAGGTTATAAGTAGTAACTAGAAGATTAACAACATCCCGATCATCCAATGTATGAATTGCAGTTATGTAGGCATGATATCATAAAAGTTACAACCTTCCACATACAGGAAACGATACAATTTTTTTTATCCAGCAAGCTTGCCTCATCAAAATTACACGGACATACAAAAAATCCCTCCAGATACTCCCTATCCAGGATTGAAAACTGGAACCATGCTTCATAACATGTAAAATCACTTGCACAGTGAATAGTTCGGTGATTGCACAAGGATAGACAGGATTAGACTAGACCCAGCGCCTAACAGAATCTCAATCATCTATGCTAAGCTTAATTCAATCAATTGCATCCAATCTAGATGGCCAACTGTGTGAGAAGCAGTTCACCGTCCCCACAATAATGCAAAAGGCACCTAGGACTACGATATCAAACAAATTGTCCAGTCCAGTGTAAGAGGCATAGTCCAAATATCTCCACTTAGTGGAAGCAGGAATATGACTATACCTACCATGTCCATCCCTCCAGGGAATCAAAAATCTCTACGCAAGCAAGCATAACACATTTTAAAGAACTTATTACAAAGTAGCCACACATTGATTTGGCTGATTTGAAAAGAAAAACTGTGCCAATTACAGCACATGTTAATCATAGAACTATCAAGACTGGCAGTATTACATCCGGGGACGAACTAAGTTTTCTTGCCTTGCAGGAATGAAGAACATTCCCAACTCATAACAAAAAAAAAAAAATAGTGTGCAGTCTTGACTATGTACTCATCACTTCCGCTTTTACAGCTCAACTCCAATTTCACACCGACCCCCAGTTTCACAGCTAAAGCCATTTTCCAGCACGGATTCTCAAACTCAGGGTCTGAATATCTGCTAGCGACTTACTGTACATATCTACTTGATTTTATTTTACAAATAAACATGTGTAGATATAGGCGACGAAGCTATACACATAATTGCAGTCACAAACAAATGAACATCCTGATGAACAGTCGGTAAGGCCAAATCAATCCCTCCCCCAAGGAGATCTAGCCCGGGCAGCCCTCCACGAACTACTGCACCCAGATCGCACGGAGGCGGAACCGACCCAGTTCCCACACGCCACACGGATCTACACCACAGCGCGCACGAATCGCCACAGACCATGAGCGGATCGACGAGAGGATGGAGCGGGGTACTCACGTGGGAGCGCATGAAGGCCATCGGATCGGGGTGGTGCGAGCGCCCGCGCCCGCCTCTGCGTCGATCGCACGCACGCAGACGGGAGGCGCAAGCAAAGGAGAACTGGAGAAGAGACCCCCCCTCCTCCTCTCTTCGGTTGCTGGCTGCGGGGGTTTTCTTTTTCTTATTATTTTTTTCCTTTTTTATATATGCGGGCTGCTTCGGGTTTTGGGTGGTGGGGCGAAATTCTCCGGAGAGATGCGCGTTCATATACGCGGACGCGCCGCTTCGTGTGGGTGTGCGTGGCTGTGGGCGTGTGTGGCGTACACGGCTTCGTGGGTCCAGGGAGAGAATGACATGTGGGGTAATGTTGTGTGGGGTCGGTATGTCGGTGAGACGGTCGCTTTCGCAGGGGCCCGCGTGGGGTTGTGGGGCCAGTGGACGGCGAGTCTGGGCCGTGGGCGGGGAGGTGGGGCTGGGCGGCGTTGCGATGCGCGGCCGTGATGCGTCTGGCCCGCTGGCTCTGACTGGGCTGGTGGGTCCTTCAGTGGTGCCGTGATGACATTGGGCTCTTTTGATTTGAAAGAGGAAGGGGGCCGTGTTTAGTCTCGAATAAATTTCGTGATATTGTAGCACTTTCGTTTGTTTATAATAATTATTTGTCAACCATAGACTAACTAGGCTCATAAGATTCATCTTATCAATTCCGACCAAACTGTGCAATTAGTTTTTATTTTCATCTATATTTAATACTTTATGCATGTACCTAAAGATTCGATGTAACGAAAAATCTTGAAAAATTTTAAATTTTTGGATGAAAGTAAACAAGGCCTAAAAAGAGGGCAAATTCGACTGTGTGACAGATACGAGTTTGAACTTGTGGAGTCAGCATTTCACGCGTGGACGAAATGGTCATTCTCGTCATTATCCTTGCGTATCAAGAATGGGTAGTATCGGGAGAGACACGGGAAGTACCAACTTCCTATTACGTACTCCCTCCGTTAAAAAGGTGTAATTTTTAAATTTTGGATAAGTCAAACTGTTGTAATATTATAATATCAAATTAGTTTAGTTAAGTTATGTATGAAATGTATTTTGAAAGTGTATTTTTAACTCGTATATGTAAACTTGTTTACAACTTGGACAAAGTAAGAGAAAAAAGTTAATTTGTTTTTCTTTTAAAAAAAAGAACTATGAGCTACTTTTTAAAAAACTTGGACAAATTAATGAAAAAGTTACCTCAGAATAACATTAAAATGATTTATAAGTTGAGGGCAGTGGCAGAGCCAAGGGGGGCTCGCAGGGGCCATGCCCCCCCAACATGTGTCAATAAATTTGTTTACTAGTATAAATTTAAGATTTTTATTTATGTTAAAATAGAAATATAATAATTTTTGCCATATATCCTTGAAATAATTGAAATAATAGAATCGTACTCCCTCCATTCTAAATTATAAGTAATTTCAAGAATTTTAAAAAGTCAAAACATTGTAAATTTGACCAAATTTATATAATAATATTTATTATTAATTATATTTTCACAGTATATCTATTTGATGACATAAATCTTTACAATTCTTTCTATAGTTTTGGTTAAACTTGAGATACTTTGACCCTCCAAGATACTTAGAATAATTTATAATTATGATGTATAAAGTATAAAATATAACTAGATAATACTATGAAACACCTTAAAAAAACTGAGACGCGGATCTTAAGGTTTACAAAATCATCTCAAAACATCTTATTGTTAAGAGTTTATTGCCTACCACCGAAAGAATAACACTTTTGATCCTAGATACATATAGAAAATGTGAGCACCTATATCAAGTTGATGAAATTGAGTTAACAGTCACTAGTTATGCTCAGTTTTGACAAATTAATCTTTTTTGTTGGACCCTCTTATGCATAATTCCTGGCTCCGCCATTGGTCGAGGGGAACAATACTCTACACTCCTTTATCCCCCCCCCCAAAAAAAAAAGAATGCGGTCCTTACTTCCCGCAAATCAAACAAATTTAATTTTAAATAAATTATTAGCATTAATTCTATCGAATAAGTACATTAGTTATGAAATAAAATTTCTTAATATATAATTAGACATGTATTCAGAAAAAATCAAAACGCCTTATAATTTAGAACAGTAAAAGTGTTATTCCATAAAGTTTATCAAAATAAAGATATTTGAATTAATAATAAAGATATGTAGTACATTTTAAAATTTCAAAGGTATTATTCTGTAAACTTGATCAAAACGCCTAATAATGTGATCTATAATAATTTCAAAGGTATGGAGTACATTTAAATTTTTCTAGCACGGTGGCATTGCTGAACACAAAAAGGAAGTGAGCACCAGGTTGAAAGCATAGGTGCCCAAGATGTTCTATAACATCCTTTACTTACATAACCACAAGCAACATTCCACTCTGAATCTCCGTTTTCTACATCGAATTAAAGTGCATAAAAACGTCCTCAGCTTTTGTGAACAGTTGGGCCAAATTCGAGGTCCCAAACTGACCGTTCAAGTTAAGACCAAATACAAAGAGAAACAGGATTGTTCCTACTTTTGACATCTGACCGAAATGGTGGCCGGAGACAATGGAAGCATATGATTCCCTCAAATTATATCACTCATACTCATACAGTATTCATATTCATATTATCATCTTTTTTTTTTCTGTGGGGCATTCTCAGATTGGTGGGCTCTGTGCCTCTGTCGTCGTCCCGGGCTCCCGGCCCAGAATCACGATTCGGGTCGCCGCCTGGACAGTGCGGGCCCACCTGTCATCGAGTCATCATGCGCGTTGCTACCCGCCAAACAAATCCCTATCGAGAGCAACGAGCACAAGCAGCGCGCACGCCACGCTCTCTTCAGTCTTCACACGCCTCCCTTCATTCCCGCCGCCACCTCCGCCGCCGCCGCAGCCAAAAACCCTAAACCCCCACCTAATCAACCAATGGCGGCGAGCCGGGCCGACCTCGCCGACGACGGCTTCGCGGCGCCGCGGCTCTTCTCGCAGGGCGTCTCCTACACCTACGACGACGTCATCTTCCTGCCGGGGTACATCGGCTTCCCCGCCGACGCCGTCGACCTCTCCACGCGCCTCTCCCGCCGCGTGCCGCTCTCCATCCCCTGCGTCGCGTCCCCGATGGACACCGTCTCCGAGGCCACCATGGCCGCGGCCATGGCCTCCCTCGGCGCCGCCGCCGTCGTGCACTGCAACACCGAACCCCACGCCCAGGCCGCCATCGTCCGCGCCGCCAAGTCACGCCGCCTCCCCTTCGTCTCCTCCGTGCCCTTCTTCTCCCCGTCCTCCGCCCCGACGCTCAACGACTTCGCTGGCAACGAGTACGCCCTCGTTACTCAGCACGGAGATTCGCTCTCCACGCTCGTCGGCGTCGCTGTCGCAGCCGATGCTGCCTCCCGCGAGGTCCCTGTCTCTGTCTATGAGTACATGAGACCGGCACCGCGCTTAGCCTCCGCCTCCTTCGACTTCGAGAAAGCGGCCGCCTTCCTTGCCGATGAGGGTCTGGATTACGCCCCTCTTGTATCCGACGACGGTGAGGTTGTCGATCTCATCACCGCCAAGGATGTGGAGCGCATCCGGAGCTATCCGAAGCTAGGCAAGCCGTCTCTTGGAGCAGACGGGAAGTTTGTAGTTGCGGCCTCCATTGGGACCCGTGAGGATGACAAGGGAAGGCTGGAGCAGCTAGTTAAGGCGGGGGCAAATGCTATCGTGATTGATAGTTCACAGGGGAACTCCATTTACCAGCTTGATATGATAAAGTTTGCCAAGAAGATGTACCCGGAGGTGGATTTGATTGGGGGTAATGTGGTGACAATTGCACAGGCCCAGAATTTGATTCAAGCTGGTGCAGATGGTTTGCGTGTTGGAATGGGTTCTGGCTCAATTTGTACCACTCAGGAGGTTTGTGCTGTTGGAAGAGGACAGGTATATGCTTAAATCTTCATAAACTCTTGTTTTCTCAGTATTATAATGCATCACCATCAGCTTACTTCAATTAGCTTGCTGTCAAATTTGTTGGCTACCCTGAATCCTCTGCCATTAGGTAGGATAGGATCAGCACACACGCTCATTTTGTTGCTCTCTGAGCCGTCTTATGATATGAAGTTATCTTAGATGGCCATGACCAAGGTGGAAACAAATTTTGTCCGTCCTTTTGCTAAACATCCTGAAATCATTGCTAAATTCAGTGCAAGCATCCAATTCTGATTTGATGACATCAGATCATCTACTGACTTTGCCTTTCTCAGCTAGGCAGGGGATATGTAGTCTGTATGCTTAGAAGACACAGATGGGTACTTGGTCTAATTTTGAGCCTTTAACTTTTCTTTTGAGCTTTATGAAGTAGTTTGGAGTTTAGGACATTGAAAATCATTGGGAATTTTTATTAGGTGCTGTCACCTTCCATTCATATTCTTGCAGGTTGAGTACTGTATCATTAGGATATCATGGTCTTAGATTTGTCTAGACCTGCTACAGTGCATTTCCCCCTTAAGTACAGTCTGACATATATGGAAATGTTGTTCCTTATTTGCTCATGGATTCTTGGTAGTCTAATCTTGTTATAGAGAAGCCTTTAATTTTTTTTATCTTGTGGTGGATAGTGGTTACGAATGGTTCCCAAGGCTTTTCTGCCCATGGTATATTGTAGAGATAAAATAGTTTCAATACCGCTGCTTGTGTTTGATGTTCTTTTTGTGTTGGTGGAACAGGCAACAGCGGTGTATAAGGTTTCATCTTATGCCAAGGATCACAATGTACCAGTTATTGCTGATGGTGGAATTTCAAACTCTGGACATATCGTGAAAGCTCTGTCACTGGGGGCATCCACTGTTATGATGGGCAGCTTTTTAGCCGGCAGTCACGAAGCTCCTGGTACTTATGAGTACAAGGTATACCATATGTATATTGATGTTTTTTCTGTTCTGAAATGGGCTAAACTTCTGCTTTTTCTTTTCGTTTAATATGATTATCGTAAACAGAATGTTCGAATGCCTTTTTGTCTTTTGGACTTAGGTGATGTCTGTCAAAGTCCCTACAGCCATGTAGAGCGTGAGACTTGATTCGTACTGAATATCACATGCATTGTGCATGAAAAATTCTTTAACAGTCTAATCACATGGCATAGAATTTAACAAGAAAGTGCAGTGAAAGTGGTCTATATGATGACTGAATGGCACTTGGATGTATTTCTTCTACTTTGCATTGTGCATGAGTAACCATGCGGCCAGAATATCAGATATTTCAGTCTGAAATTACTCCCTTGGTACCAAAATAGATCAACTTCTGGAATTATCCTAATTAAAACTTTCTTTTTGACCAAATTTAACGAAAAGAACAACAATATTTATGACACCGAAATTGTGTCATTCGATACATCATAAAATATATTTTCATAGTTCACCTATTTGGTGTCATAGATACCCTTCTACATAAATTCGGTCAAACTTAAAATAGTTTGATTTAGGATAACTTTAGAAGTCGATTTATTGGGATGTAGTCAGTATTTGCGTATGTATTATTGTTTCATGTCGTTTTGCCAGTTATAGACTGCACTGACTGCTTATGAAGTAACCAACTATCTATGCAGGTTTATTTGAGGGAGCATATCAAGTGAAAATACACCTTATAGCTCAACATTTTTGTATTTGGACCTTTTGGACTAGTGCCTAGCTTCCTAGATCTCTATAGTTGATTGTTCCGGGTCATATATATTATATAAGCTACGCAATTATATAACTGCATTCAGTCTCCAAAAATGTTTTTGGATGAAGCCACACTTTATGACTCGTTCACTCCACTATTAGAAGCTTGTTAATGTGGCCTGAACCAGGAATATTGAAAAATAACCATTGTAAAAATGGCTAAAAAGTTCTTCCTCTGCCTGTGTCTATTTTACCTGAGTTTTGTAATGTGATGCATGTGGTTGGTAGGACCATGAACTCCCTCAAAAATAATTAGGATTAACATCTGTGTGAACCCATCTGCATTTTGTGTGTCACTTGTAGTAGTTTATTTATCACATAAGTTGTTTCTTAAATTGTTTGACTCGTGTTGTTTGTCTGCTATATTATTTTGTCCATTCTGTGTCTGACACATGAAACTTTCATCTGCTCTTTCATGAAAATACTTGAGTTATAACACTTGACATGCTACTTTTTAGGACGGGCGTCGAGTCAAAAAATACAGAGGCATGGGCTCTCTTGAAGCCATGACAAAAGGGAGTGATGCAAGGTACCTTGGTGATACTCTCAAGCTCAAAGTCGCCCAAGGCGTTGTTGGAGCAGTAGCTGACAAAGGTTCTGTACTGAGGTTCATTCCTTACACAATGCAAGCAGTTAAGCAAGGATTCCAAGATCTTGGTGCAGATTCTCTCCAGTCAGCTCATGATCTTTTGCGATCAGAGACTCTCAGATTAGAGGTATTTTCAGGCTGCACACAAGTTATCTTCCAACACGTTTTAGATTTTAATATCAATTGTCTAATATTGGAGAAATTCATCTTGCTCATTTACAGAAAGATTGTTTAAACAATTGAATATAACCTGTATTGCTACTTGCAAGTAGGTTTATTTTTGGAACCAGCTCCAAGGTTCAGTAGATTATTTAATAGTCTTTAGTATGAATCGTAGAAAGGTCAAAATGCTGTACCAATTGGAGATTAGGTTGGATATGGACAAGGAGTTTGAATTATTGCTTGTGGAAATAGTGAATGCTCCTCACCTGTGTTTCTTTCTTGCTAATTGCTGTTTAGATCGAGAAAGCCTCTTCTTCTTCTTCTTTTTTTTTTTTTCCAAAACAGCTTGTTTTGAAAGTTCTGTATCCATCTTTATTTTCTGAAGACATATAATTACTAGCCAAAAGCTGAGCATCTGTTCCAGGAATCATGCTGACTGATTTGATATTTATTGGTCGTCCTTACCAGGTGAGAACCGGCGCTGCCCAGGTTGAAGGTGGAATCCATGGGCTGGTTTCATACGAGAAGAAGGCATTCTAGTTCCATAACCAAACAAGGAAGAATTGGAACAAGAGTGGTTAGCTGCATGATATGGAAGGGACGATGCTCATCATCCTTCCTGGCAAAAGCTCAGCAGCTTGTCAGCAAAGCTTGTCGATTTGGGCAGCAGGTGTACCATCTATTGTAGCGTAATATAATAATAAACCTCCGGCTTTGGAATTGCCGGATAAGCTCACGGCTTGTCATCAAAACTTTGTCCCCAGTTTTGCTCAGAGTAATACTGCTATTTAAATATTTAACAATGATTTGGATCTGGTGATCGATGTACTCTGTCCTGCCATGTTGGGTTGTACACTTGTAGTCCCCGTGTTTGAAGAATGCTGTCATGGCTAGTATGCCACTTTACCAGACTGCTTCAACAAATTTGAGCAGCCAAATTATGAGTTGTGCTTGCAACTGAACGTCTGGACCTGTTCAAGCTTTTGAGCAAAATGTCTATTCTAAATGCGATTCAAATTTAAAAGGCTTTGATTCAACACTCAAGGAGCCTTAATTTGAATGTTTGAGAAGCCACTAATCCTCTGTCAGTCTGCAATATGTTTTACTCCTTCCATTCTGAATTATAAGACGTTTGACTTTTTTGACTCTAAATTTGACCACTTGTCTTATTAAAAAATTTACACAAGCATAATCAAATTTAAGTTATTATTGAAGAACCTTTATTAATAAACCAGGCCACGATAAAAGAAATGATATCTTAGACAATTTTTTGAATAAAACGAATAGTTAAACTTGGTGTTAAAAAAAATCAAATATCTTGTAATTTGAAATGAATTGCGTACTATATTATTGTCATGAGTCTGTTTCTTTGCCGTATAACTCGTATAAAAGAGCAGATTTGTTGTTCCCTTTTTGAATTCTAGTAGCTTTGATGTTCTGCTATCTCAATTTTTATTCTCACCTCTCGTGCTCGCGTCTCCCAGAGATCCATGGTAGCAGTTTAGCCACGTAAGACCTTGTTTGGATGTTGTCGGATTTACTTCAATCCATGTGTGTTGGTGTGGATTAAGATGGAATTTAGTTCAAGTTCTACTCCAATCCACGTCGACACATGTGGATTGGATTGATGTGAATCCGACTACATCTAAACAAAGTGTGAGCAGGACTGTTGACCGATCGCTATGTTACACCATTCAGGACCGGCGCTGCCCCAAGTCATGTACGATAACAATAACAAGCATTTCCCCTGACTAATCAACGAAGAATCGGGGCGAGGACAAGAGTGGTTAGCGTTGCTGTTGACCATCCTACCTGGCAGCAATGTTCAACTCGAAGCTAGTGTACCCATATATAGCGTGATAGCAATGATGTACTGGCATCGAAGCAGTCAATAAAATAAGACCCCACTGTTTTTGTTAACCATGATTGGATCGATGTATCGCTAGGGGCTGTTAGGATCACTTGGCTATCTAAACGGGTACTGCGTCCTTAGCTTTCCTCCACCGTTGAACCTAGGTATCGTATTGCCGTGTGGCAAGCGAAAAAATAGCGGTTCTTTTCTCTTGTCTCATGATAAAGTTTTAGTACGTGTTTAGCTTGTACTTTCAGCTAGTCCGTCCCCAGCCATGCATGCATTATAGTTGGTGCCACTGCCACCCTCTCTGTGTTCCCTACCTGAACATGAGCTGATCAGCAACATGCTGGTAATTGGTCCTTGTCATTCCTCTGACTAAGCAACAGCTACGTCTGTTGACACGCAGGGTCCAGGCTTTGCTTGCTTGCATTACCTACCGGCCAAGCGTCGCTATCCGCTGTCTAAAATAAATAGCCGCCATAATCACACATCTAATCATTAGGGCACTTACAAGACTCTATCACAGAGTCCAAGAGAATTAATTACATACTATTTATGATATTTTGCTGATGTAGCAGCATATTTATTGAAGAAAGTGGTAAAAAAATAAGACTCCAAGTCTTATTTAGACTCTAAGTCCACATTGTTCAAGATAATAAATAACTTTAGACTTTATGATAGAGTCTGCATTGTGAGTGCCCTTAGGACAGTCCCAATGGAAGAAACCACGACAGTTTCTATAGCATAGGATACTGTACCAAGAAACTATCTTTTCCATTGCATTATTTTGTACTAGTGTCTAGATAAAAATGTTCCCAATCATTCACTTTATTTCTCTCTCACATCTTTGGATCCTCTGTGCATTTGGTTTACTCTTTCTTACTCTATCATCCTCTGCTGCCGGCGTCCAAATAGCGAACGAGCTTCGTCTCTATCGGATAACTAGCTAGCAGCTCCGTCACCTGGAAGGAAGGATTGTTTGCCTGCTCATCATTCAAGGCTGCCGGGCTAGCAGGCGGCAGAGCCTTTTCTACTACTTTGCTGAGGCACAGCAGAATGCCGC
>Ga0182004_10001156_pt1 | contig 18757 bp, 15 predicted proteins | sample Sormic07211540_1_FD_120479 | JGI IMG/M metagenome (GOLD analysis project Ga0182004, IMG submission 120479) | Endophyte microbial communities from Sorghum bicolor roots, Mead, Nebraska, USA - 072115-40_1 MetaG | ecosystem: Host-associated > Plants > Roots > Unclassified | place: USA: Nebraska...
ATTACATGTTTACATTTGTCTACATTCTTGTTTTTTTATATATAAAGGTATGCCCTGCTTTTTAGGAAAGCACATATACGGTAGTTGTTGCCTGCTTTCTTTGTCAACTTGGTTTTAGACGATGTCATCAAATGGTTGTATTTGTTTAAAGTTTTTATCTCATCTAGGTAGGATCAAACAGGGAACTTAGGAGCGCATATTCATTGGTGCCTCTGAGTGCAAACTGAAAGAGCACGTCACAATATTTTCATCTTAATGTAGTAACAAACATATGGAATCATCCATTGTGTACTGCTAGTAGGATTTGGTTGCTTGAGATCTACTGTTGAGTTCTCATTTCTTTGCACGTCTAAACACAGGAAGCCGGAGATCTGCTGTTGCTAGAGTTGAGCCAGATGTAGGACGAGGCCACCATTGATCTTCTGCAAGCCTGAGCTTGTAAGGCAAGGATATTATTTCTTGCTCTTCAGTGATGGATTTTGATTGCAAATCTAGCTAGCTAGTATAATAGATTTTTTCATGAATTTTTAGATCTGTACAAAGAGTGAAACTTGTTGGACTTGTGGATTTGTCAAACTTGTGGAACTTGTTATGATAGAACTTTTGAATTTGTAAATTTGATGATGGAACTTGATTTTGATGTTTGTGTTGTGATGTGGTCAGATTTGATATTATATATATATGTTGTGTTATGGTTAGATTGGATTTGTTAATTTTCAGCAAAAAATAAAATAAAAATTACAATAATCAAATAGAGCGGTCAGCATATGACTGTTCAATTTGATTATTATAATTTTTATTTTTTTATGCTGAAAACTAACTGTAAGGACGGCTCTAGATTGAGCCGCCCTTACAGTCAATTCCACTGTAAGGGCGGTTCAACACCAGCCGCTCTTACAGTGGTCACTAGTAAGGGCGGCTGGTGTTCCCAGCCGCCCTTACAGCAGCTGGTGTTGAACCGCTCTTACAGTGGAATCCACTATAAGAGCGTTTGCATAAGGGCAGCTAGACCAGCCGCCCTTACAGAGCATATTTAACCGCTTCTGCTGTGCCTGACTGTAGTAGTGAAGATGGCTATATATAGGGACCCTTTAGTTCCGGTCGGTGGTTCGAACCGGGACTAAAGGATAACCCTTTACTCCCGGTGCCAGCCACCGACCGGGACTAAAGGGTGGTCTTTAGTCCCAAGCCGATCTACAAGCCGGGACTAAAGACCCCGCACGCGCGGGCTGTCAAAAATTTCAGAGCCTTTAGTCCCGGACCTTACCAAGGCCCGGGACTAAAAGCCCGAAATTTTTCAGAGCCCGCCAGTTTCATTAGTTTTAGATTTTTAAATTGGTTTCTTTTTTATTTAAAGGCTAAAACTTTGTTAAATGTATAGAAAAATAAATACTTGACATAATTTCTTCAAAAAAAATAATATGTGTTTACTTTTGCTTTAGTTTACACAGTAGAAATTTGTAACTTAAAATCTCTTTGTTTTTTTTGACAATATTAAACACAAATGTCTCTAATATGAAGTATTTTGTTTATTCAAAAATATATTGTTCAACTATAATTTACACAATTTTTGGTTTCTAATAGGAATTTTTTTTACATCATTTAAACGTTAATCTTTTGTTTATAGCCTAGAGGACCACATAAATCAATGATCACTACTCAACATATATATTAATTTAAATCCATCGTCAAACAAAGTCTCAATTAATTAATTATTATATAATATCTTTACAACCCACTATCATGCTGGCACAACAGTGAACTTCTTCTTGACATATGACCCTTGGTTATGATCATCCCTTAACCATGGAGTGTCCTTATTGTTTAACAAAATGCTTGGGTCTTTGTTCACTTTGAATGGCAGAATTCGGTTATCCCTTTCATAATCACTTGACATGTCTGACTTGTCCTCAATTCCGATAATGTTTCTTTTCTCGGAAAGAACTATGTGGCGCTTTGGCTCATGATTGACTTTCGAGTTGTCATCATTTTTCCCTCTCTTTGGTTTTGTAGACATGTCTTTCACATAGAACACCTGACTCACATCCACAGCAAGGACAAATAGTTCATCTTTATACCCAACATTGTTAAGGTTCACGGTTGTCATTTTATACTCCTTGTCGACTGTTAACCCACCTCCGGTCATCTTCACCCATTTACACCAGAACAAAGAACTTTAAAATTTGTTGCGTAGTCTAGTTCCCATATGTCATGTATTTGGCCATAATATGTTTGTTCCCATCTGGATCTGTGGCATCCACTCGTACACCACTATTTTGGTTGGTGCTCCTGTTATCTTGGGCTACTGTGTAAAATGTATTCCCATTGATCTCGTACCCTTTGTACATGCTGATATGCCACGATGGCTGCCTGGCCAAAACAAAGCTGCTCATATATGTTTTCATCACCCTGACATTCTTTTCTTTACCAATCGTTGAAGGTTTCCATGTGATGACGCCTAATCCAAGCTTCATTCTTCCCAGACCACTTGGATTGAATGAAATCCTTATGTACCTCGATATACGGATCCACCAGCGAAGAGTTCTGTAGAACTGTGTAGTGTGCTTTATTAAAGTAATCGCTCTTCATACCGATATATGTTTTCTTCCCTAGTGTCCCCTTGCCACTGAGTCTGCCCTCGTGTCGTGATTCAGGAATGCTAATCGGGTCAAGGTCTGGAATAAAGTCAACATAGAACTCTACGACCTCTTCCGTGCCATAGCCATGGGCGATGCTTCCTTCTGGTCGAGAGTGGCTGTGAACATATTTCTTCAAAACACCCATGAACCTTTCGAAGGGGAACATGGTGTGTAGGAATACAGGACCGAGAATTAGAATCTCCTTGACCAGGTGAACTAGGAGGTGTGTCATGATATCAAAGAAGGATGGAGGGAAAACTGACTCAAAGCTGACAAGACATTGAGTGACATCATTCTGCAAAGTAGCAAGTTCATCTGGATTAATTGCCTTCTGAGAAATTGCATTGAGGAATGCACATAACTTCACGGTGGCTAGACATACATGTGGAGGTATAATTCCTCTTAGAGTAACAGGAAGCAGTTGTGTCATAAGCACGTGGCAGTCATAAGACTTCAAGTTTAGGAACTTCTTCTCTTGCACATTAATTATTCTCTTTATATTAGAGGAGAATCCATATGTAACCTTGATGCTATTTAGGCATTCAAACATGCTTTCCTTCTCTTCTTTGCTCAGAGTATAGCTAGCAGGGCTTAAGTACTGGCACCCATCATCTGTCTTCTCTGGATGCAGGTTGCCTCGTTCTTTCATTTCCTACAAGTTCTGTCGTGCTTCAAGTGAATCCTTAGGTCTCCCATAGACACCCATGAATCCGAGAAGGTTCACACAAAGATTCTTTGTCAGGTGCATCACGTCGATCGCGTGGCTGACCTCTAGGACATGCTAGCATGCTAGTAGGGTAGCTCCCAAAATATGGACTTCTTCTTCTACATGGGTGCATGTCCCTGAGCGTCTTTGGGAACAGGTTCGCTGCCCCGTCCCTTACCAAATATTACTTTCATATCCTTCACCATTTTGAATATATCATCCCTGGTTTGGTTACGAGGCTTAGTCCGGTGGTCTGCCTTGCCTTTAAAATGTTTGCCTTTCTTTCTTACTAGGTGGCCCATAGGAAGAAACCAACGGTGGCCAATGTACATGACCTTTTGACATTTTTTTCAAAAATATACTATCAAGATCTTCGAAACAGTATGTGCATGCATTGTATCCCTTATTTGTCTGGCCTGAAAGATTACTTAGAGCAGGTCAGTCATTGATTGTGACAAACAACAATGCTCGTAGGTCAAAGTGTTCCTATTTGTACTCGTCCCACACGTGTACACCTGACTTGCTCCATAGAAGAAGAAGTTCCTCAACTAATGGCCTCAGGTAGACATCGATGTCATTGCCAGGTTGCTTTGGCCTTTGGATGAGCACAGGCATCATAATGAACTTTTGCTTCATGCATAACCATGGAGGAAGGTTGTAGATGCATAGAGTGTCTGGCCAAGTGCTATGAATGCTGCTCTACTCCCCAAAAGGATTAAAACCATCTGTACTTAAAGCGAACCTCAAGTTTCTAGCCTCATATATAAACTCTAGGAATTCTCTTTCTATCGCTCTCCATTAGGCTCCGTCAGCAGGGTGCCTCAGCATATTGTCTACCTTACGGTCTTCTTTATGTCACCGCAATATATTTCTGAACAAACGTTTCAAGCGAGGTATTATAGGAGCATACCACATGACCTTGGCAGAGATTTTCTTCCTGCTGGGACGTTCTTCACCCTCAACGTCGCCAGGATCATCTCGCCTGATATTATACCGCGATGCTTTGCATACCGGGCATGCATTCAAATTCTCAAATTCCTCCCCATGGTACAGGATGCAGTCATAGGACATACATGTATCTTCTGGATTTCTAATCCTAAAGGGCAGACAACCTGCTTTGCTTCATACGTAGTGGTGGGTAATTTGTTTGCTCTCGGAATCATCTTTTTCATGATCTTCAATAACTGCCCAAATGCCTTGTCGGATATACCATTCTTTGCCTTCTATTGCAACAGTTCCAGTGTTGTACCCAACTTTTTTTGTCCATCTTTAGCGATTGGATAAAGCAATTGCCTGTGATCCTCTAGCATGCGCTTGAACTTGACCTTCTCCTTCTCACTTTCATACTCTCTTTGTGCATCACGAATGGTATCACCAAGAGCATCAACATCAGCTGCCACGTCTTCTGCCGCTGCTGCATCTTCTTCTTCATCTGCCCCCATTGCATCATCATCAAAGGCACCGTACTGAGCAACAATATCGGTGTGGTCTAATTCTTCATATTCTTTATCATCATCCATTACAGACCCCCTTTCTCCATGCTTCGTCCAACAAATATAGTTGGGTACGAAACCCGACTTGAACAAGTGCATATGAAGATTCTTTGAGCATGAATATTCCTTCAAATTCTTACAGACGGTGCTTGGGCAGTACATGAAACCATCCTGCTTGTTTGCCTCGGCCACACCTAAGAAATAGTGCACGCTAGCAATAAACTCTTTGGAGCGATGATCGACATTATACATCCAATTGTGTGACAACATCTGTATTAAATATTACAACTATGCAGTTAGTTCCTCATGTTATTGCACAACACGCATGACATCACATGATTGATTAATTCAAGTAAGCCTAACTACAACAAAGACAACCGCAGCTAGCAATAAAAAAAGTAGAACTAAAATGCACTTAAGTAACATAATTAGTTCTCGTCCTATCCCAACTAAAATATATAGCTGCTCATCCGCTGGATCAACATCGATGGACTTCTTCTGCTGGCTCACTGCCTCATCATCTTCAGCGGCAACCTCCTGTGCAACAGAATTTCATACGTGCTGAACATACTCCTCCTTCCAGTACCACCTTTACATCCGCCGGTGCCCTTCCACTACAATTAGAACAAAGAATAAGGAATTTAAACAACATCATCAAGCAAAACCGGTACAAATTAACCATATGAATCAAATGCGGAGAAATAATAACCCACCTCACGGTCCAGACACTTGTAGAATATACGACCCTTGTTGATTTTCTCTTTTTTCACTCGGTACTCCTTCGCAATCTTCTGCTTACACTCGCCGCAAGCAATGAGAAGAAGATCCGGCCGTAGAGGAATATACGACGCTTTGAATCCCAGTGATGAGAGACTGAGGACCCGGTCGGTTGTCATCTACTATATCCATACTCATTTCTTTAAACTATGCATGATTTTATTTTAATTTTTGTCTATTCTCTATGTTCATTGTTGCAAACTATTATAAACACAATATTTTCTAAAGAAAAGTAATTAAAAAGACACTAATAATAAAATTCTATATACTTGTCTTGTTTTAACCATGAAAAATATAATAGATACTATCTAGCAATAAAAAAATATCAAGTCAATTTGATGAACTCTATGCTCAAACTATGAAATATTATATATATGATTACTAATTTAAGCTATGAATACTAATTTAAGCTGTGAATTCAATCTAACAAGTAAATTTTAGCTCAAAGTGGTGGAGAAATCACAGGGACAAAAACAATATTAAAATGACATGGGTGGATGATGCTAGTTACCTCTAAACACGAAGAGTCGATGACGAAGTCGAAGAAGATCACCAATAGGCCCAGAGACGAAGAACAAGCAAGAACAAGCAATGGCAAGCAAGAAGAGAGGGAATAAAGCTCACTGAATTTTAAATGGGCTCGGTCTCTGGGAGGAAGAAGGGAGAAAGATATAACCCATGCACCTTTAGTCCCGGCTAGAAGTAAAAACATGGACTAAAACGAGACCATTTAGTAGGCAAGCCACCAACCGGGACTAAAGCTTTAGTCGCGGCTGGTGGGACCAACCAGGACAAAAGTCCCCCATTTAGTCCCGGCCCATAACACGAGCTGGGACTAAAGGGCCCCTTCTCTGACAGCTCTGTGCATAGCCATTGGCCGGGACCCTTTAGACCGGGGCCGTGTTACGGGCCGGGACTAAAGGTGCCTTTAATCCGAGGACCAAAACTGCCGAGACTATTGGCGATTTTGGCAATCGTCCAAAGGTCTCTTATGTACTAGTGGTAATATCATGAATAATGACTTTTCACACATTTATAGCAACTAAAAACAAATTATTGATAGATTAGTGAAGATAGAACTTCAAAATAATTAATTAACTAGATATTAACTTGAATAGTTGATGTATCGGTCCAACATAACTTATATTAAGAAACAAAAATGATGTTCTATGTTGATTTAATAACATGATGTTTCTTGTTGATTTAGTGGCTCATCATTAATTGCTTCTACAACCAATTGGGTCCACTCTCGTCAAGGAATGGAGATACAAAAGTGGGCATTAGTTATAGACTTGACTTGACCTGCTATTGCGGCCTACTACACAGGAGTGGATGTTATCTTCAGGTCGCTACGGACTAGGATCGTGGACGCTATAGTGGCCTCCTATGTCAAATAGCGGCCCCTAAGTTTCAATATGCTATCTTCAGGCGCTGCTAGGTCATAGCGATAGCGATAAGGCACCGCTACTGCTATTGCGGGCGCTATAGAAGCTGCTACGAACGCTATTTAGTAACTTGAGTGAGAGATACATGTGTCTATTGTACTCTCCCTTATTTTGTCTAAAAATGACAATAAATGTACTATATTTCAAGATGGAAGAAGCAGTTTTTTGCATTATTTTCTGCTATAAGATCTAAAAGTTGAATGTAGTTACCCTCAGAAATGCGCATTGCCTAATTGACTTCAAAAGTTCTGCAGAATTAAAATAATAACTTGGTTACATCACAGAGAGAGAGAGAGGGAGGGGTGGAGATGATGCACACATTATTCACTCACATAGTATGTCATAACGCAAACTGTGTACATTAGACTGTCTCCAACAATGCAACCTATACCCAAAATAGGTCCTCAACAGTACTTTGCCTATCCAAAAACACCTCCCAACAGAGGACCCAAACAAACAACCTATTTTGCCTCCTGGACGAATGGACACGCAAAAATGCGTTCTCTCGGGATGACGACGCAAATGAAATAGCTTGTAGTGGTGGGCTCGACGGGGACGGAGGTGTCCGACGGAGATGGAGACGAGCGGTGTTCGACGAGGACGGAGGCGGGCGACACTCAACGGGGTGGTGGATTTGAGCTCCTCCTTGCCTGAGGGCGCTGGATCTGGAAGGGAGCGCCGGATCTGGGAGGGAGAGGCGCCGTGCTCAGTGGGAAGGAGTAGCACCAGGGTAGAGAGGGAGAGAAGGAGGTGCCGGAGACGGAGATGGAGAGCGCGAGAGCGGGCGCGGCCGCGGCCGCGGCGTCGCGGGCAGTTGCGAGCGCGTGACCGAAGAGCTTGGCCACCGGCGCTCCGCGGAGAGAGGAGCGGTGCTCGGCGGGCAGAGAGGAGGGCGGTGCTCGGTTGGGATAGAGAAGGAGGGGCTACGCTCGGTGGGGTGAGAGGAGGGGCGGCGCTCGACGGGGAGAGAGAAGGAGGGGCGGCGCTCGGCGGGGAGAGAGAGGAGGAGGGGCGGCGCTCGGTGGAGATTTGGGTTTGCTGTTGGAGCACGGTAGTTTTGGGTGCGCTGTTTGTTCACTGTTCGCGACCCAAAAGAGTGAAATAGGTCTCCGTTTAGGTCACCTCTGTTGGAGATAGCCTTAGAATTCTTTAAGGTAAGAGGTTCTTCATTTGCCCAACTTTACACGTGTGTCTGAAGGAGAACGAGATAATTTAAAACTCACCTTATCATTCTGTTACGTGGAACGGATAGTACGGACATATTGCGAATGTAGTAGTTGCCTTCTATTCATCCTCACGGAATTAGGCCTTGTTTATTTTCGGTAAGTTTTTAAATTTAGTTACTATAACATTTTATTTTATTTGTAATTAGTGTCTAATTATGAATTAATTAGGCTTAAAAGATTTGTCTCACAATTTATAGAAAAATTGTACAATTAGTTTTTATTTTCGTCTATATTTAATGTTCCATACATGTGTCTAATGAGTGAAAAGTTTTTAGGTGAAAAACTAAGCCTAACAGGTGCTACTGAAAGTTGACCTGACCTTAAAAACGCTGTGACTCATTCCTTGTTTATATAGCAGACAAGAGAGTTCATGATTGGTGCTATTTAATCGGAACTAAAAAAAAGAAAATAATTCTTGTCTTTATCCTGTTAACACTAGATAAGATAGAGTAATACTAGGGGTTATCAATTTCTAAGAGCAACTCAAAGACCTTGGCTAAAATTAGTAGGTAAATTTTATTATTTAGCTATTTTGTAAAATAGAAAACTTCTTAAAAAGAAGAAGTCCACAATAGTCTTGCTATTTTACAAAATCTAATATGGTTGGCTATATATGGCTACCCAAAATCAAGGGACAACCAACTTTCTATTTTATAAAACCAGATAGCACATCTATTGGAGCCTACCTTTTGTTATGCAAATTTTAAAATAGTCTCTACAACCAGAATAGCCAAGCTCTTAGAGTTGCTCGTTATTCATGTTTTTCTCTTTCCGCGGCACAAGCGAGGACGGTGGTAGAAAATTATTTGAAACTTCCATGAGGTGGTTCAGGATTGCAATGTTATCATCACAAGTACACATTACATCACCAGATCACGAGCGTATTTTCATACTTCATAGTTTGCAGGTATGTATTCTCTACGCTTCAAAATCTATAGGTGGTTTTAATTTTTGTCCTGAACCAATCTTCTTTATGTTTAATTAAGGGAATATATTTTTGGTACTGACTTTGGACAAAACTATAGTCCAATTATTATTGGAACAAAATTTGTAACTATTTTTAGTTCATCTTCAAAATTCACAAAAGAACAGTAGGTAAGTCAATGAGTTTTTCATGTGGCTAAAACTCATTGATAGTTTTGTATTCCTCTAACCGTTTTCAAAATCTTGTTGGTAGTTTTGCATTAAGAATTCTAAACTATTAAATCATCTCAACAACTTTTATATATTCTTTTTCTCTCGTACATTTGTATTAAAAACTCTGTGTTTATTCCTTATTCTTTTCTACGTTCTTTCACCTCCGTATTAGCCGCACATATTTTAGTGTACATGCGTAGTTTGTAGGGGAATGAGATAATTTAAACTAAGTTACCATTTTCTCCGTAGAACGGATATATTGTCCTGTCCTAATGTACGGACGTAGGGTTTAGTAGTTGTATATTTTAATCATCCTCCCGGTAGAAGTAAGAGGTGCTACTGAGAGTTGACCTTAAAACTTCTCTGACCTTGAAAGCTTTTACTTTTCCTCTTGTTTCAGCAGACAAAAAGAATAGTACATGATTGGTGTTATTTAATTGGAACCACACAAAAAGAAATTAATTCTTGTCTTTATCATGTTAATTATATATAGATCCAATAGAATAATTGGGATTGAAGTGGTTCAGAAGGACACAAGTACACGTTAATTACATTAACATATCATCAGTGTATTTCATGCTGCATGCATGGTTTGCATGAAGTATTCTCTCCACTTTAAAATATACTCAATCCATCCTAAATTGTAAGATGTTTTACTTTTTAATATTAAATTTGACCACTCATTTTATTCAAAAATTTATGCAAAATTTCACTTATTTTTATCGTTGCTTGATTTATTAATAAAAGTTCTTCAAGAATAACTTAAAGTTGACTATGTTTGTATAAATTTTTTGAATAGACGAGTAGTCAAATTTAAAGTAAAAAAGTCAAATGTCGATAGTACTAGGTTGTTTTCTTTTTTTTCCCTAAGCCAAACTTCTCTATATTTATTAAGCAAATACATTTTTCTATTAACTAAATAAAAGTGAAAAGACCTTTTGACTTAGGGAAAAACTAAGATGGTAGGTGATATGCCCGTCAATAGCAAATGTCTATGATGACTTTGTTAATCTCAAGATTTCTCGAAAAGCCAAACTTCTCTATATTTATTAAGTAAATACATTTTTCTATTAACTAAATAAAAGTTTTCGACATAGGAAAAAGTGTGGTAGGTGATATGTCCATCAACGGCGAAGCTTCTATAGTGACTTTGTTAATCCCAAAATTTGTTAGTCCAGCTTTAGTCCTTCAGAGGTGCTCATATTTACCTCTGTACTAGGTTTTGGAAAAAAAAATAACACTAAATAAGTACCTATTTTTAGTTTAACTTGCCTTCCATTTCGAAGTTGAGTTAGGTAACTATGATTAACACTCGCCACATGCTCTCGTCACTACTGTGCTGTGTCTATATGTACAACTCTTGCTAATCACGCAAGTAAGCTGGCTTGTGAAATTTCTGTTCTATGTTTATGCATGAAAACGGATCAGATACGGACAGATATCACTGATAATATATTTATTTTTATTATTTTTGGTCAGATTTGGATTCGAATACGGATAGTGTCAGCCATTGCCGGATAGGCTACGGTTGGATGTTAACACTATAAATATACGATTTGAGTATTTGGATGCGGTTACAGTATCAGATGTTAAATATCTGGGCTCGGATACAGATGGATTCGAACCCCTCTAGAAGAATACGTCATCCCTATCTATGTCCATTACAGTCCTACACGATTGTGCAACGGTGAAACCAGTGGTCCACTGTTCTAAAACACATTTTTTTTATTTTTAAAATGGCTGGCAGGAGCCTAGCGTATTGTGGGAAGGAGTACATTTATGTAAAGGAGAAAGAGTTACAGGAACCAAAGCAAAAATAAAAACGTGAAGCAAAAATTGCAGCTCTAAAACACTCCAGTGTTCTGGAACGCAACTGGGCACGGCCGCACGAGAAAGATCCTTCTCTCCACGTTGAGAGAAAGCACTGGGTACGAGACAGAGATACTGATCTCAGTCTTCAGGGTTCAGGCCCCAAACACCAATCAGGTTTACACAATTCTTTCCCGTCTAATCCTCTCTTGGCGCATTCATTTCTTGGCATCAGTCTCCGGGCAAGCGATTCATTTCATAGAGCGTTCGTCCCCTGGTTGGTCTTGCATGGAAACCATTCGACGATATGCCCGGAGGGAGGAGAAGCGCATCAATGATTTAATGGGGGAGTTGGGGACCCCCATGCCTCGCGTCGTGGGCGCTCGTGCATTCTTTGTCATCCATTCTTCAGTACGTTTTCCCTGCCACTATTCTTAATCGATTTGGTTTATTGTATGATTGTTGTTTGTTCTTCTCTCCTGTTTTTGTCATTGGGCCGTGTCTGCGTGGGCACATGTTTGTGCATTGGGACTTAGATTATTATACTAATTGTCCACGATCTGGTGGGATATGTCAACTAGAGCAAAGAAAAGTAAATGTGGCTCAGAGTTTTTGAGCAAAAGTACTTAGGCCTATGTTTTTGTTATAGGCACAGGAATATTACTGCTTAAGGTGCATTGTTTATTTTTCACCTTTTAGACCCGAGAAAATGTTGTTGTTTAAGATGAAAGCATTGACTCCCAGTATTTTTTTTAAAAGATGCTTATTTAACACTTGAGTGCATCAGTTGAAGTGCATAGAACGATTGGCATACATTGTGAAAGCATGAGTAAATGGTGGATGAAAACATACAAGTATATTTGGTACAGATAGGCAGGTGTACCATACGAAACAAGGCCAATGATTACAATGGTGCGAAGAATAATAAACAAGCCTACCCTAGGGCGTAGGTGTGTTGCCAGACACATGATACAAATCTTCATGTAACACGCTAGTACATTATTTATATTTCATCACAAGCTTATAAACACACACATAAATCATGTTGCCAAGGACACTCCAAACACAAACCTGTAATGGCCCATGCCAAAGAGGAGGAACCAATGCTATAGTCTGTTCATGATGCTTAAATTTCATATACCATTCCCACTTTGAGCACCTGCTGCCTTGGGATTGCAAAAGCCTTCTCCCCTTGCCTGAAGTTCTTCCTCAGGAACGAGTACATGTAGTTGACAACAATCTTCTTGAAAAAGGAAGAATTTGGTCCTGCCTGGATTTCAGTTTCTCCAAGAATATAGACCACTCCTTTCTGCAGCTCACTCTGAATACATTGTTTTTCTTCTGCAATTGTGCGGGATTGGTCTTCACTGATCCTTCCAGATGAGTGTCCTGAGTAGCTGCTTATGCGAGGTTGGGTGAGATCTGTAGTTTCACTTGGCCTCAGTGCCTCTTCAATGTACACCGTGGAGCTACTGGCTTTACGTGTTCTTGTGTTACTCTCTGTGATTGAGGTTGTTTCAGCCTCAGTTTCCTGAATGTTTGTCATAAAATGCCCTTCTTCAATATATGATTGGAGACCTTCAATCAGGGAAGCAGCAAATTCCTTTGCCCCTTCAATTCTATCACTGTACCCATATCGTGCCACACACCGGAACATCTTGGAGGTTCTTGATTCAACTTTCCTGAAGCGAAAACGTTCTGCAACCTCGACATGAGGGATCGGCAGGTGTTTGATGGAAACAAACACTAGGATTGAATGAACAAATGGTATTTTCTCAATGAGGTGGGGGAAAATTGGTGGGACACCCTGCACTAATTCTGTATACAGGAAGCCTACCCCAGGAGTTCTTTTTACATCATGTGCTTGAATGAGTTCTCCCATGTCTTTATTTGTAACTATGTGCTCAAGCTCATACCAGTATTTCTTCACATGGACATAATGCCAAACACCCATGATTGTCACGAGAATTGTTGCAGCCACAATAGGTAGGTAACCTCCCTGTTTGAATTTGTATAGAACTGAAGAAAGATAGACAAGCTCTATGGAACCAAATACCAGGCAGAAGGGTATAATCAGCCAAATGCTCACCCTCCATATGAGAACCATCACAACTACAAGCAGAATAGTTGTAATAACCATCACAGAAGTAACACAAATTCCTGCACAGAATTAACTCAATGTCATGTTTCACAATGAAGAAAGTATGGATACAACAATATAGTTATTTTAATTAAAAATCAGAACTATGAACCCATTGTGGCATTTGATGTAACTAGCAGTGAACACCAAACCGATAATCCATGATGTTGGTTGGGGCTGTCTTAATTTTTTATTTCTGTGTGTAGGAAAATAGAAGATGGGAAAACACCTCACACTCATGGGTGGATAGGTTTGTGTTTTCTTTCTTTTCTTTTTTTTGGGGGGTGGGGGTTGGGGGGTGCTATTGTATTCTTGTAACACTGTGAACACCCCTTATATTTCTAGGTACGACAAAAAATGACACAAGTAGTTTGTGAAATATACTCAATACGTGTTGAGTGGTTTTGTATAAAAGAGTTCTGGTCTTATTGCAATGCTGAAATATGCACCTATGATGCTGGAGGATATGAGCTCTACCGGTTTAATTGCCTCTAGTTGTTCGCGTTTGTCTTACCATATGCGTTTCCAATATTAGTTGTTGTCTTGAAGCCCAATGTTACTATCACACAAAGAAACCCAAGAACAAAGTTTACTTCCGGAATGTACACCTGCCCCTCATAAAGTTTTGAGGTGTGGAGTACTTTGACCCTTGGAAAGCAGCCCAATGTTTGTGACTGTGAAATGATTGCGAATGAACCAGATATCATAGCTTGGCTTGCAATTATCGCAGCAGAGACAGCAATTATGAAGGTTGGCCAGAACAGTGGTCCTGCAAACAAGATCCAATTGTGTTTCATTCAAGCAAAAATCAAATTGAGGTGTAACATCATCTTTAATAATTTACCTGGAATTGATTTATAGAAAGTATCAAAAACATGTTCTGGGTGTTTACGAAGGAATGCTGCTTGACCAATATAAGCTAATGACACTGACGGGAACAGAATAAAGCTGAAACTGAGCTGAAATGCAAAACAACATGATTTATGTCATCTTAGGATAGTCACAACATAATAAGATGTAAAAGATTAACATTCATTCCTGTCCTTGTTGGTTTCTCTTTTTAAGGATAACCAAGATGCAAATGAAACCTTAACCTTTCTTTCTTTGGAGCCATTTGATATTTGTCTCAGAAAGAATATACACATACCTGAATCGACCTTATGTTGAAATGTCCTAGATCAGCAAACATTGCTTCTGTGCCTGTTTTTGTGCCATTGAGGGTCAGGGTTTTAGGGAGTTAATTCTGTGATATGCTATATTGAAACTCACCTGTAAAGCATAATAGGATGCCACCAAGGGAGATCCATGCATCCTTTCCATTCGTTTTGAAGTAGTCTATGATGTATTTTGGATAGAAAGCTCTCAGAACACCGATGTCGTATTTGATTAAGTTGTAAATTCCAATACCACCAATGAACAGGAACCACAGAAGAATAATGGGTGCAAATGAGTAGCCAACTTTATCTGTGCCAAAACGCTGAACAGCAAACAGCACCACCAGAATGGCAACAGAGATCCATACCATTTGATCTGCCCAATAAGAATAGAAACCCGACTTAAAAGTCCCTTAATACAAAAAGAATAGTAGGAAACCACCTTTTGTTTTTTCCTTTTAATAAATATATGATGATATCCATATACATCGCTATACTTATTTCTTTTTACATGTGTCATGGCAGCGAAGCAAGCAGTGACAGCGACCCAGCAGAGTGGCCATGCACCCTGCTCGTGTGGGAGAGCAGTGGCAGAGTGAGCTACGATGGCAACATGGTGGTCTAAAATTTGGTGGCTAAACTTTAGATCATTTGATCCAAATAGAGCCTTATTTGATGTTATTTTTATCCCCGCTGTGTTTTCTTTCAGTGAGGAGACATCTGTGTCATGGGAAAACATGACCATGCACTTTCTAACTTATTACTGCACACAATGTTTAAATAATTTTGATTAGCTAGCGGCCATCACAGCCAGTGCCTAGTGATCGGAGCTCACCACCAAGGTGGAGAGATGCCCATGTGCACAATGAAACTCTTCTCATGCAACAAATGATTTTACAAGTTTGTGTGCACATTACAAGATATTCTAATTTAACAAATCAAATACTTGAGTAAATAATCCCTGAGTTAGTATGTGCAAGGATTCTTTAAATTTTTCAGAAGCTCTTACCCTGTTTCAGATGAGGTGCTTTTTGTTGGAGACCACTTACCGCAGAGATCACTGAAACATATCCAGAAAACATAGATCATGTCTAACATATCTTATTTGGCAAGGAATATCTTACTAGCATAGAAGATCATAGGCATGTAAATATGCAAACAAAAAATGATTGACAACTTTAAAAATATGCTTTATAAATGTGTCACTAAATGCCTTCAACATCATGCATAATTATTGCATGTACTTTACTGCTACCAGTTCATTACTTGTATGAAATTATAGATATACAATTGAAGGAAAATTGAACTATGAGAATAACCAGTAAAAGGCATCACTAAGTTCCAATATAGTTACCAGATATTGCTGGGGTCAAAACACCATCACTGATAACCATTGAGGTGCCCAGTACGGTAAGGAGGAAAATTACGAGTTTAGCCACCTTACTGCTTTCCAGCATCTTTTTTGTCCATTGAGCCCTCTTCATAGGGGCTGACACTGTTTCTAGGCTATAGTTTGAGACCATTGCATCATCTGCTTGCTGATTTGGAATCAAGCTCACTTTTGCATACCGTGATATCAATGAGTAAAGTGCAAACGTGCCACCTACAACATTATGTTCTTGTAAGGCAGGTGTGGCAAGAACTGTATGTGACATAATAATCTGTTTCATGCAAGGGATTATTGCAACTATTTCATATAGTGAAACCCAGCTTTTATGCATACCATTATTATTCCTTGATCTAGCAGAAAAATGCTTAGAATAAATAGTACTCAATTTAGAAAAGTTATAGCATTATTTATTCCCCTGTCTGGTAACATCTGAGGACGAAATGTAATGCTTCTTGACATATAATTAAACAAGCTGAAGGTTAATGAGAGTAATTTCTTCAGTGTCCTGCAATCTAGAGGATTCTTAGATAAGGAAACTCACCATCGCCGTTGTCATTTGCATACAGCACAATGAAGACATACTTGATCATAGGTAGAAGAATCATGCTGTATAGAATAAGTGACAGGACTCCATAGAGGTCATCAACATTGTTGATACCACTTGTAAAGGTGCTTTCATACACATACAACGGTGATGTGCCTATGTCACCATATATCACTCCGATGCACTGGAATGCCAAATGCAACGTTCGAGCCCAATTATCCTGTCGTCTCAAGTAGTGAATATAAGTGTGAGTATCTAATCCACAGCATAATTCAAATATAACGATTTTGTAAATCATAAATATTATGACTTGGATGTTTGTTTCAACCATTTAAGTGATAGCTTGAATTAATATCATATAGAAACTCATTGTGTGTTCAGAGGGCTGAAGAACCCATTTTATTTATAATGGCGAAAAGCTTTATCTCTTCTTTGAACAAGAGGCACAAAAGGTGGGGCTCTTGAGCCATTGAGCAGCTGCAACTGGCGATTTTCACAGAGAAACCAAATCAAAGTTGGTGGATGAACAAAATTATGTTTCTTTGAATTAAAATAAGGAGTTAATTAATTTGAAAATTTTAGTTTCTTTTAATATATTGCTGACTGTGTCATCCTTATATGTCATAGATAATATGTGTTCTTATACTTGCAGAGAGAGAGAGAGAGAGATTGAGAAAGGGAGGGTCGGAGGGAGAGGGAGGATCATATGCATGCTACGAACATATAGCTTATTCTTCTTCCCTAAGTCTTTTGCTAATCCAAATAAAAAGATCATCATGAGATATATGCGATATATGTGAAACACTGGAGAACAAATTATGGGATAAGAACCAGACCTCAGAGCCATGGTATCCTGTGCCTGATACTCTTTCTGCATCCCCATATAGGGAGTCATGACGCTGAAATTTTCCACCAAGTTTTTTGGCTTCTCTAGGATTTTGTTTATCCGTTTCAAGAGCCATTTGTAAAGCTCGAAACTTTTAGGGCTTCCAGGAAACATTTAGGTTACCTGCTTTTATAGACATGGACGGGGGTGGGGGTGGGGGTGGGGGGACAGCTGTGCGTTTGTACTGTAGTGCAGATTCAATACAGGTATGGTTAGAATGACAGTGGCTAGTCCATATAATAAGCTTAGTCAAAGTTAAGCTAGTTTAACTTACAAATCTATTAGGTACTTAGTGGCACTATGCCATCTATGTAGGATATACTATGAATATTTGTGATTAGTGGCAGTATGTGTACTCCTAGAAGCACAAAAAAATTCCTAGACTTCAGAAATGATAATGCATACAAGGTCAGTGACAATGACAGAAATTCCTATATTTGTCGTGAATAAAACCGTGTAGGTACAAAACAAAAATGTAATAAACCATGAATTGCTGATTTTGATGACAAGGTGTTTTTGTAACTATATGTGAAATGGGCTCAGTGCTTGTCCTCAGCATAATCCTTTTCAGCCACTGTTCTCTGCTATTTTAATAAGAACAACATCACTGATCGTTCCTAATAATGATAGCTGTGCTTTATGTATGATTTTTTCCATATAGATGGTAAACACACAGAGGAACACCTTACCTTCAGGTTTTTCTGCCATTTCTTCTTTATTCCTTTCAGTTTTGCTTGGAGACTAGGTTGTTATTTTTTAAAACTTTGTGTTAGCTGTAATAAAACAATGCTTTTTCTATGCTACTATTACCATATGAAAAAATGGAAGAAAATAACCCCAGCTAATATTGAGTTGCAATGGGTAACATTTTAATTATTGAAAATGAAATCATTCAGTTTTTTTATGCGGTAATCATACTGATTAGCGTGTTAACCCAACAACAAAGGGTTTCTTCTTACCTCAATCTGTACTATGCAATGATTCCTACGAAACTGTATATATATGTCAGATGCCAATGAGGTGCTTGATGTTGGCAAGTTGAAATAACTTATCTTTGTGAGGGATCACACAACAAGCCAGAATAGTTAACAATGTGCTGAGAGGCTGAGACAAATTGTTTAGCTCCAATAATTGCTGTTACGTGGTTGACCCTGTGCAGAATTTATGTACATTATACTTTCGTATTGATTCGTTATCCTTTACCTGAAAAGTCAGCTATCAGCACATAGATTGAACAGACTCGATATCATGGCTGGCTCAGACAACTAGGAATCCAATAGCTACGTAAGATGATTAGACAATTTTTTTTTGGTGGTGGTTGGGGGGGGGGGGGGGGGCACAAAAACACATTTCCAAAAAAAAATTGGAAAAAAAAACACCCCAAAAAAAACACCACAAACCAAACACAGAG
>Ga0182004_10001157_pt1:0-17500 | contig 18733 bp, 12 predicted proteins | sample Sormic07211540_1_FD_120479 | JGI IMG/M metagenome (GOLD analysis project Ga0182004, IMG submission 120479) | Endophyte microbial communities from Sorghum bicolor roots, Mead, Nebraska, USA - 072115-40_1 MetaG | ecosystem: Host-associated > Plants > Roots > Unclassified | place: USA...
CTTTTACATTCTTAGAATTGCCATGCTAGAATAGGATTGGAACTAGGTTGCAAAACTTTTATCCGGTAGCTCTCTACGACACTCTAGGCACAAGGGGTTGAATTGGAGCTTATAGGTTGCTTAAATTTTTAGAGAAGCCCAATTCACCCCCCCTCTTGGGCATCTTGATCCTTTCAGCTGTCTAAATGGATACTCGGGGTTCTTCTTTAGTATAATTTATTATGAACTAAAGAGACAATTTCTTTCCTCATTTTTTTATTTAGTTCATTTAGTTACAGTAGAGAGAATGACGGTACTCGTTTGGAGCACCGTCCCCATCCTTAAGTACATGTCAGAAGACTAGCTCTAAGGCAACAACATTGTCGACCTCATACCCAGAGATGGTCATCGGCTCACCGCCGCCAATGGAATATCTCAAGATTAATGTGGATGGCGCCGCCTTCAAGGAGTCCAAGTCTTTGGTGCATGGGGCTTCATAATCCGGGACCATGAGGGTTAATTTCGCCGTTCTGACTAGGGTAGAGAACATGATGCCTTGCTTGTAGAGACGATGGCATGCAAACAGGCACTAAGGCCATTCTCAATGGGAGTTTTATAGCCCAGTTTCTAACACATCTATATTTTGGAAACAGTGCATTAGAGTTTTATGGGGATGAAACTCTCTCTACTCCCATGAAACTCTTATCATCTCTCTCTTCATTACTATAGCGTCACATCAACATATTTAATGTGCATGAAACTCTCATGAAACTTCATTGAGACTGGCCTAAAGGCAGCGGAGCTAGCACTTCGGCATCTCCTAGGTAGTGTTTGCTTGAGACTTATTCCTCACACCTGAAGGATGCGATCGATCACTTCATCGTCTAGTGATCGGTGGTGATCTGTTTACAGATATCCGTAGTCTCCTTGAGGATAGTTGTTTGTAAGATTCTGACAGCAACTCCAGCCCAAGTCCCTAAATTAAGCCATTAAATTTTTATTTACATGCTATGATAAAAAAATAGAGGCTCAAATTAAGACTCAACTCCAACCCATCTCCTAAACAAGTAGGATAGGGGGTTCTAGATGTGAGGGGCTGAAATTATAATTTAGGAGGGCATGGAAAATGGGAGCCCAAATAGGAGGTGGGTTGGAGTTGATTTTTTGGATCAAGTTTCTAGATTTAGAATAGGGACTTGTTTAGGAGGTGAGTTGGAGTTGCTCTGAAGTCATGTAACTTGTGTGCGCACGAGCTTATTAATTTGGGTATGATGAATTGATCCCTTCCTGATTTTGTAACTCGTTGGACTGCTCGAGATTTGGCTGAGTCTGACTCTTTTAATATAAGGTCATAAAGCCAGTATGGTGAAGGATCAATAAAAAAATACGAATCAATCAAATAGTCCCTGATGGCCGGCGCGAGAAATTAACCTAAGGCCTTGTTTAGTTCCGAAAAGATTTCGGATTTCGGTACTGTATCACTTTCGTTTGTTTGTGACAAATATTATCCAATTATGGACTAACTAGGATTAAAAGATTTGTCTCGTGATTTCCAGCTAAACTGTGTAATTAGTTTTTGCTTTCGTCTATATTTAATGTTTCATGCATGTGCCGCAAGATTCGATGTGACGGAAAATCTTGAAAACTTTTTGATTTTTGGGTGAACTAAACAAGGCCTAAGGCTGTGTTTAGTTTCCATCCAAAATTTTTTCAACCATCCCATCGAATCTTTAGACATATGCATAGAACATTAAATACACATAAAAATAAACTAATTACACAGTTTGGTTGAAAATCGCGAGAAGAATCTTTTAAGCCTAGCTACTCCATGATTAGCCTTAAGTGCTACAGTAACCCACATGTGCTAATGATAGATTAATTATGCTTAAAAGATTTGTCTTGCAGTTTTCTGAGGAACTATATAATTTGTTTTTTTTATTAGTTTCTAAAAATCTCTCTCGACATATTTTAGACATATTCGATGTGACACACAAAAAAAATTTCATCTAGAGACGCAAAGGGCAGGTGACGGCGCGGGGCGGCGGGGCCGCGGGCGCACGTACGGGTAGTTGCGGCGGCGTGCTTGGCCTGATATGATGCCTGATGGCCGGCCGACGTGCGGTGCCGCCGTGTCCTTCCGCGACGGCGGCGGCGCCCATACGTCGGCAATGGAAAGGGTCGCTACACGTACGGCAAGACGCCACGTAGGCAGCCAAAAAGGCTAGCAGATAGGGAAGACTGACTCACAGGTCTGGCCTCTTCTCTTCTCCGAGACTGTTCGATCGACTGTACTTGTATAGGGCCAAGGTCTGAATCCAGAGTTGCTACTGCCCATGACGCACCGCTCCAAGATTCCTACCAGCACTTGCATATCGTTGCAAAGCCTAGAGAAGATCCCTGCCATGAGAGCTAGCAGCAGCCGTGATTGATTGGCCGCGTACGCTCTAGCCAGGCCTATGAGGTGCCAATAATATTTATCTTATGTAATATATTCTCGTGTGAGCATTCAAACATAATCTTAAGTTCTTAACTTCATTAGCTAGCTAGATGCAAGCAATCAAACATGATAGTATTGCAAGAACTCGGCATGTGTAGCTCCTAGATACAAGTCATACTCGATTCATACCCAAACCAATCACTCTTTGATCATGTTTGCATCCTAGGAATATTAAGAATCTAGTAGATAATAAATATTTTAGATTCTAGAATAATCTCATCCAAACAGACTAGATTCTAAGAAATTTTAACATACAAACACAGAATCCAATAAAACCAGTAAGATTTTTTCCCCCAAATTCTTAAAATCCTTTGAAACCAAACGGACCTTCCTGTGCTAGTACAAAGAAGTCACCTTGATGATCCAGATGAGGGGCAAAACTCGACAGGGTGGCTCAGCGGTGCTGATGACACTGCACGTTCTCAGATCTCGGGGACTGATGTGGACGCACTTGTCATTGTGCTGCTGCAAAAACTGTCAGAATACACCTCCGACAGCATTCTTCAGTAGCGCTAATTAACTAGCTAATCCTCCTTTCCGGAATCTGCATGCTCCATCTCTCATCTTTTGCCGTTTATGGCAAAAACTACGCACTAATCTGATCTGCAAATCTCAGCCTGCTGCAAATCCAGACAGGGATCCTGCTCTGCTCGCACTTTAATTAATATAATATAGCACACTAGCAGTGTGATGAGCCAGTGATGAGTGACAGATCCAGATTTGCTTTGGCAGATCTTCCAGATGCCGATCCATTCCCGTCACTTTCCCAGTTTCCCTGAATAACCGAGCTCCTCAACGCGACAAAACTGAGATCGAGAGGTATTCAGCGAGGGGACCCCCCAGGGGCCAAGGGGAGAGAAAAAAATCTCTCCTTTCATGGCGAGATCAGCAAGTTGGAGCAGCAGAGAGGCCAGAGAGCGTTGGTGCCGCATCTAATCTAGACTAGCAAGACGTCAGGCGGCAGCATGGCGCGGTAGAGTTCCGGAGAGGCTGACGGGACGGGCAGTGCTCGCGTCGTCGTCACCTCACGTGTAGCGTGGCGCGGTGTGTGATCACCGCCACCGCCGCTCCCAGCCACACAAACCGGACGACCCGAGCAGATTGCTTTGCTATTCTTCGCCGTCTCAAAATTAGGAGGCGGATCCACGAAGGGAGGAGAAGGGAAGGAGGGGGAGGAAAAAAGGCTCCTTTTTTATGCTGTCACTGCGGATGCAGGTGACGCTTTCCCAGGCTCTCCCCCCCGTCGTAGACGTCGCCTTCGCCCTCCACACGCACACCCATCCCATCCATCCCGCTCCCCTCGCGTCGCCTTCTATCTTCGAGGGAGAACCGGAGAGCCTTTGCCGCTCTCTCACTCGCTCTGTTTTGTATCTACCCCGTCCGTCGCTGATTCCCTCCTCGTTTGTCGCCATTGCCGCCGGTCGTGCCGTGTCAAGGTAAGTACCGTCAGCGCTGTTCTCTGTTTTTCTTCTTCTTGTGCTTGATCTGTTTCCACGGGCTCCACTGAGCTGCTACTGGTTACTCGTTCTGGATGAGTGGATCGCCTTGGTCATGTTAATAGTAGCATGGGAAGGCGTAGTGGTATAGGAATGTGGACAAACTCTTGGTTCCACGAATCTGGGCGAAGCGAACTTTTTTTTTCCAAAGGAATCCGATTCCTGAATCTTGCTCGCCTTGTTTAAATTACTGGAGGAGTGGAAAAAAAAATAAAAGGAGTGGGTTAGAAAATGAAGGTATATATGGGATCTCGTGTGGTGGAATCTGGAATGGAACCACTCATTTCATGGAACCTTGATTGATCTTTGCCTTTGGGTGCGAGAATTGATGTGAGCCCATTGTAGTTTGTAGCTGAAGCTATGGGATTCATTCTTCAATCTTCAGTCGTGCAAGGATTACATCTTTTGCACGCTTACAACAACACATTCAGCTTCCTGATTTCTCTCTTCTTCCCTGTTTCATTTGAAGGACATGGCGACCTCGGGAAAGAAATCTCTGAATTCGGTGACCTTGCTGTTCAAATTGCCATATTACACACAATGGGGGCAGAGTCTTCTGATTGCCGGGTCGGAACCAGCACTCGGCTCGTGGAATGTCAAGCAAGGAGTGCCTCTGAGTCCAGTTCATCAGGACAGTGAGCTAATCTGGTGTGGGAGCGTGTCTGTTGTTGCTGGCTTCACCTGCGAGTACAAATACTATGTGGTGGATGACAACAAAAATGTTTTGAGATGGGAGGCTGGGGAGAAAAGGAAACTAGTCCTGCCGGAGGGCGTTAAGGAAGGAGATGTAATTGAAATCCGCGACTGGTGGACGGTACTAATCATTTTTATCACTAGTGTGTGTATATTTATGTTCTCTACAGTAAGCAGTGAAGTAGCAGCAATATAGGATCTTACATTTTTAGCTGAATGGGCTGTATCTATTGTTTTCTTTTGGATAAGCGGTGGGTTGTTGTATCTATTGTTGGTTTCCTTGCTATATTTGAAGGCTGGTTATGGGGCACTTCTGTTTGTCAGGTTCACATCAAACAAGTTTCTTCGTTCTGTACTATGTTTACTAATGGTCTTGTTTGCATTCAGGATGCTTCTGAAGCTCTATTCTTTAGAAGTGCATTCAAGAATGTCGTCTTCAATGCTACTGAAGGTGTTAAAAAAGAATCGCAATCGGTGTCCCTCAACAAAAGTTTGGATCCTGAAGGTATCATCATTTATATGAAAAACCAATTGAGTGAGCAGGACCAGAGTATTAAATCTGCAAATATCTGAGATTTCATGATGAATGTATTGGTGAAAAAGAATTGATATAGCATCATGTCTTCACATGTTAAATATATCAAATGAAGTTCTTCCTACTCTAGATGTCTAGAGCTCTCGGTCTCTCTCAGATGATTTATTTTGTGTGCTCTTATGTATTTTATGAGCAAATCCCCGATAAGATTAACCTTGGGGGTGGGGCTTCTGATTTTTTTTCTTTTGAAAACATGCAGGTTACATGTATTTATAATAAAATGTAAAAGGGAAATAAGAAAAAAAAGAATGAATTTCTATTTTTGGAGCACCACATGAAGTTATCAGTTTTTTTGTCTTACATAATACTTTCCCTGAGCAGATATCGTTATCCAGTTCGTAATTAGCTGTCCTCGGCTCGTATCTGGCTCTACTGTAAGTACACTTTAAGGATTTCTTTATCTTTTATAAACTATCCTTAATTGTGTTAATCAGTAACTTATTTAATTAATTCATACCTGCTTGCTGATGTCCCTCACGTCCACTGATAACGAACTTTAGGTCATCGTCACTGGAAGTAACCCTCAATTAGGAAGATGGCAAACTCAAGATGGTCTCAAGCTGAGCTATGTTGGAGATTCCTTGTGGAAAGCAAGCTGTGCTTTACGGAAGTCTGAGTTCCCTGTAAAATATCCTTTTGCACATGATTTTTCCCTTAATCTTTTATTGGACTTACCATACCGATGGATATTGTTTTGCCAGTATTCCTCAATGCACCATCCTTTTAGCTGTTGGCTAACATCACGTCCTTAGATTTTTTTCTGAGAATGATTGTCCTTAACATCTTTCCACATACAAATACTGTCAAATCAGTCAAGCAGGAAACTCTTCATTGGAGCTTGGTCCAAACAGGGAGGTTAATGTTGATTTATCGTCACCCAAGCAATCCAGATATATTGTGTTATCTGATGGTGCTCTCAGGGTAATGTATCCAATAGTGTTATCTGCAAAGATGCATGGGTTTGTTGCAAGAGAACTTTCTAGGAACTCATTGACCATTTTAACTAGAAACCATTGACCATGCTATGATGCATTATAAGCAATTAATAGTATTCAGTATACATGAACATGTGATTGGCATAACAGAACCATGGAACTCCATACTTCGGCTAACAAATCAGAGAATCAGCATGCATCATACACAGCCAACATTGTGTACTAATACTTCATCTGCATTTACCAGGATGCACCATGGAGGGGTGCAGGTGTTGCTGTACCCGTATTTTCAATCAGATCAGTCGAGGACCTTGGCGTTGGAGAATTCCTAGATCTTAAGCTTCTTGTTGACTGGGCAGTCAATTCAGGCTTCCATCTTGTTCAGCTCCTTCCAATCAACGATACTTCAGTTCATGGGATGTGGTGGGATTCTTATCCATACAGGTACGACTAATATTCAATACCAAAGGTTTCCTGCTCATAATGGGTTTTTTCTTGAAATCAGTTAGGACATTATCTAAACAGTAGCAATGCCCCTCGTGTGAATTACAGCTCTCTCTCTGTGTTTGCATTGCACCCCTTGTACCTGAGAGTACAAGCACTTTCAGATGCAATTCCTGCGGATGTTAAGGTATACCTTTGTTATGCTTTCGTATTCATTCATTGTATGTCTTGGCTGTGTTATTTTTATTTCACTAAATGTTTGAATGAGTTGTTCCTCACCTCATTTGGTACTCAATTTGAAATTTACTACAGGAAGAAATTCAGCAGGCGAAGAAGCAATTGGATAAAAAGGTTATAGCATTTGCATATTGTTGTTGATTCTTGCAGCTATTTGACTAAATCTCTAATATTTGGTTATTCCCTAACTTGGAAATGATCTGTAAATTAGGACGTTGACTACGAGGCAGCATTGTCCACAAAATTGTCGATTGCTAGAAAAATATTCAATTTAGAAAAGGACAAAGTGCTAAACTCCAGTTCTTTCAAGCAGTTCTTATCTGAAAACGAGGTACATTCACTGCCATTTCATTTGTCCTGTGTAATCATGGTACTTGATTTCGTATTCCAAACTGTATGGGATAAGCTTTCACACTGTTCTAATAGGAATGGTTGAAACCATATGCGGCATTTTGCTTTTTGCGGGACTTTTTCGAGACATCTGACCACAGCCAATGGGGGCGGTTTTCTCAGTTTTCCAAGGAGAAGGTATTGAAAATTTTATTCTGCATTTGGCACTAGAATCTTTTCAGTTGCTATAGCTTGCTAAGAACATATGTTGTTCTAATTTTTTATGAGAGCACATGTGTAATATGAGCACTAAGATGGTTTCCTTCTGTAATGTGTTTCAGCTTGACAAACTTATTTCTGAAGGTACTTTACACCATGACGTTATACGTTTTCATTACTATGTTCAGTACCATCTATATATACAAGTAAGTATTGTCATTCTGAACTGCTCATAGTATTACTCTCCTGTATATATATATTTTTGACATTATTTTTATTCGCTTTTTTAGTTATCAGAGGCAGCAACATATGCAAGAAAGAAAAAGGTTATCCTGAAAGGTGATTTACCTATTGGTGTTGATAGGAATAGTGTCGATACTTGGGTATACCCGACCTTGTTTCGCATGAATACCGCTACTGGAGCACCCCCTGATTATTTTGACAAGAATGGACAAAATTGGGGTTTTCCTACATATAACTGGGAGGAGATGTCTAAGGATAATTATGGGTGGTGGCGAGGTCGTCTGACACAGGTTATTTAGCATAACATTCATTGTATGTCTGACTGGTCATCTTTTCCTTTTATTATTCATATCCTACTAGCATGTTGCAGATGGCAAAGTACTTCACAGCATACAGGATAGACCACATCTTGGGTTTCTTTAGGATATGGGAGCTTCCAGATCATGCTGCAACAGGTTTAGTTGGGAAATTTAGACCTTCCATTCCTCTTAGTCAGGTTAGTTTCTGTATCTGTTGAGCAAACTAAAACGGGCCAGAGAAATCTTTTGGAGTAGTTTATCTAACTTGTTCTTGACTTCCAGGAGGAGCTTTTAAGTGAAGGTCTATGGGATTTTAATCGAATGAGCCAACCATACATTCGTCAGGAAATTCTAGAGGTTGCTGTGTTCATAATGATGTTCATGTTTCAGATTTTTTTTTCAGTGAAATTTTAGGCCACAATCGTGAAATTTCTTTTTTTTTCTCAGGAGAAGTTTGGATCCTTTTGGACAGTCATTGCAGCCAATTTTCTAAATGAGTATCAGAAGCAGTGTTATGAGGTAGTGCAATGAGTCATATTCTTCGAGAGTAAATTGCAAATCACAATATAAATGTCTCTATTTTGTATGTCAGTTGTGTGTACTTTTAATGTGATCTCGTTTCTAAAATATTACTAGTTACTTTGATCTCACATGTTTTTTCTTCTTTGCTTCACTTGTATAGTTTAAAGAAGACTGCAACACAGAGAAAAAGATTATTGCAAAGATTAAAACAAGTGCTGAAAAGTCACTGTGGCTAGAGAAAGAAGACAGTATCCGCAGTGGCCTTTTTGATTTACTACAGGTAATTTGGGTCTTCCGTTGTGATTTAATTTCATTGTTGCTGACACACTTTATTCTCCTAAGATATCCAGCTCCTTTCTGACTTGGTTCAAGTACTGCTATTCTGCAGAATATTGTCCTTATCAGAGATCCAGAGGACTCCACAAAATTTTATCCCCGTTTCAACCTGGAAGATACGTCAAGTTTTAGGGACCTAGATGAACACAGGTAATGTTAATGGTTCTAAACTATAGTTCTTCTATTCTCCATTTCAAGTTTGAAGGGATTTGATCTACCCACTTGTGATTAAATTTGGTTCAGTCTACTAGATGTTAATAACATAATGTAACAGTGTAAGGGCATTTGCCTATCTTATTTTTGTTATCTACATCTCTTTGGGTACCCTTCTACGCAGAAAATGAAATTAGTGTATTGGTATTTTGCAGTAGACAGCTTGTTCTTCAGAAAACAAAATTAGGGTACACCACCTTTTATGCTTTGCAATGTGTTTCTAATGAATCTGTGTTCATGAATTTTCATCCTCTCGTCGGACATCATTTTACAGCAAAAATGTCCTCAGAAGATTGTACTATGACTATTATTTTGCTCGCCAAGAAAATCTCTGGCGTCAAAATGCCCTGAAGACTTTGCCTGTCCTGTTGAACTCGTCAGATATGTTGGCATGTGGAGAGGACCTTGGCCTTATCCCTGCTTGCGTTCACCCTGTATGATCCCTTCTCTAGAACTGCAAAGTTGTTAACTAAGCCACTGGTTTTTACTCGACGTTAATAATAATGATGAAAACTTCTATACAGGTTATGCAAGAACTGGGGTTGATTGGATTGCGTATCCAAAGAATGCCTAGTGAACCAAACACGGAATTTGGTATTCCTTCTCAGTATAGCTATATGACGGTGTGTTCCCATCCATTATTACAGTATTACACTCAGATAAATTGGAAATATAATGAAAAGGGTGTTCTGATTGAAAATGACATGGAGGTTCAGAGAGGCTGTGTTGATTTGATGATGATCAATTTTTGATGTTTCAGGTTTGTGCTCCCTCATGTCATGATTGCTCTACATTACGTGCTTGGTGGGAAGAAGATGAAGGAAGAAGAAGTCGTTTCTACAAGACTGTAGTTGGCAGTGATGAAGAGCCCCCATCTCGTTGCACCCCGGAAGTAGTGCACTTCATTGTTCAGCAGCATTTTGACGCTCCATCAATGTGGGCAATCTTTCCACTTCAGGTCTGAAACTTGAACTTACATCATAGATCAAGGATTTCTTGTCTAAAATAAGCTGATGAGTCTACTTCGGATTTGGCATTTATCAGGACCTTCTTGCACTGAAAGACAAGTACACCACAAGACCAGCACCAGAGGAAACAATCAATGACCCCACTAACCCAAAACACTATTGGAGATTCCGTAAGTCAATTCATCATTCCCCACCTCTTTATGAAATAAGGCATTTCAATAAGAAAATTTATTTTAAGGTTACTCTTGAAATGTTGCCTTCTTTTTAGGAAAAGCCTCCCATTCAATTTATTGACATGAGACGATAGGCATGTTTTAATTGTTGCATATGGTCTGGTAGTCATGAAGATAGATGAGTTGCATGATGTAGCTTCTGCCTGAAACTTAAACAGTTCAGCATTTGTGTTTGCTACCTTCTACTTAACCATTTGATCTAGGCGTGTCGGAAAAAAACAACAACAACAACAACAATTGATCTAGGCTCATCAAGAGAAGTGGCACAGAAGCTGAATTTAATATCTGGAGCATGATGCCTTGCTAGCCTGTCAAATTTGAATGATTGAATAAACAATACCAAAGTTTTAGGATACCATCATTATCATATGGGCCATTGGCATAGCTTTCTAATAAGCTAAAGTGGTATCTCTCAAGCTCCACATGCGAGTTGCACTCCAGTTGTGTGAACTTAATCCTGAAAAGGCAATTCTTTTCCTTGGATCTAACTTCTCCCTAATATTTTCAGGTGTCCATGTGACGTTGGAGTCTCTGTTGGATGACAAGGACATCCAAGCAACCATCAAGGACCTTGTCACAAGTAGCGGGAGGTCCTTCCCTGGAAAGAAGGCGGAAGGTGCCGACGAAAGCGGAGAGAAACTATCTAAGGTGCAGTTGAATGGTAAAGCTTAGGAACGGATTGCAAGAACAGCTGAAAGCGACCACGATTACAAGTAAATAGAATAAGGCAACAGACTGCATTACCATGTCGGTTCGGGTGGTGATGTTTCTGCTAGGAAATTCTTACCCCTGTGAAGTTCTTTCAACTCTGGAAATAAGAAGTATCATCAATCAAGTCAGCAAGTGAAATAATTCATCCAATTTTGGTTTTCATTCATAAATTTTCTTTGAGGACCCAGTTATTTCTTGTTGGCGTATTTCTGCATCAGCAAGCCATTGAAATGGCATCTTCTGCAGTTTGTGTTGTCCTAATCAACCAAAATCGGTGCGTCTGTAGTGCGTCGCATGTGAATAAATGCTACTAGTTCTTTTAGTTGTCTAATTAATTTATCTGTCTTTGGGAATAGATTCTGTTCCAGATTTGTGTTACACTAGAACTCGTAGTGGGGACAGTTCCATTTATTTTGGTGCTACTACTAGCAAAAGAAAAGGTCATGGCTATGGATGGTTCTCCAGCTGCTTTCCCTCGTAGCCTCTACTTTTGGAGCTTGTTTATTTATGCCAAATGCCAATTCACAAAAACATTAGGGGCCTATTTGGCTCCCCTTGCTAAATTTTAGTTGGTTAAACTTTAGTTAATTTAGTAGCTAAACTTCCAAACACACTGACTAAAAAGTAGTTAAAATAGTTTTAGCTGATTAAAATTTAGTAAGGGAAACCAAACAGTCCCTAAGTTTTCCTTGCTATTGACGTGATGGCCCAAAGTGTTGGTTACACCAAATGCCAATTCATTAATAAACACATTATTTGCAGCAACCCCTTTTAATTGATGCTGTGGTCCTGTGGGTGTGAAGGTTTCTTCCTTGGTTTCCAACTGGTTGGGCACTGTCAACTGGAAGGACAGCTTAGGCACTCTTTCTTGCCTCTGCAATTAGCATGCCCCTTTGTACTAATAGCATTGAAAAGGGTAAGCAGCTGAACAAATGGACTTGACCAACAAGCTCCTGTCATTCCAGGTCCTCTTCTTCTAGAATCTGGAAGTCTAGAGAGTTCGTTTTCCCCGGTAAAAAGTCTAAATATCTTCCTTTTTTTTTGGCGACGGGAATGAAGTCTAAAGTTTTTTATTTTTCTTTCGACCACAAGTCTAAAGCAGAGGTATTTGAAGTTGAATGGGAATTGAAGGGGTACAATGGACGTGCAATTCGCAATCAGTACTAATCTGTATCTCGCGATCTCCATGAAGTCTCGTGGTGGTACAAGTACAATGCAGCACATATGTGTATGCTGTCCTTGTGAAAAGCTCCGAAAGGGCCTGGGCAGCTGATTACCTCGCTGAAATTGCATAGATGCAACTGCCAAAAAAAAAGAGAGTTTATAATAAACCACACCTCTCGTGTGCTTTGCCTCCTTTAACGACGTCGCTTTAAAACACCAAACCCACTCTTTAATATAATCACTTAATCAGTGGTTACAATTTCCACCTCCATCTTCTTTTTTTTGGTTGTACTACTGTTTTTTTTTCGAGCAGACAGATTCATCTGACACTGACAGCACCGACCTTGGAGTCTCTGACAGCAGTAACTGACTGCATTCATCAAAGGCCTTGTTTAGTTCACCCCGAAATTCAAAAAGTTTTTAAGATTCTCTGTTACATCGAATCTTGCGGCACATGCATGAAGCATTAAATATAGACGAAAATAAAAATTAATCACACAGTTTGACTGTAAATCACGAGACGAATCTTTTGATTCTACTTAGTCTATAATTGGATAGTATTTACCACAAACAAACGAAAGTGCTACAGTTTCGAAAACTTTTCAGTTTTCGGACTAAACAAGGCCTAACTGAAAACGAAGATCGTCTTGGAAAAAAAAAAGGCACCGCTTGTTTGCTCTTGCTGACTTGCAGGCCCCTGTCTGTATTCCTCCTCGGTGTCAAATAAAATTCAGTGGGAACACCACCACTGAATTTGGAATTTGGTGTTGGACGATGAGGAAAGCGAGTTCCTCTTGTCTGCCACCTCTCTCTCACTAGTCTCTCTAGAAGGAGTTGATGGTGGCACCCACTGCTTTTTTTCTCAAAAAAAGGCGTGGTTAACCTTTTCTCCCCCATTCAATCATTCACTAAGATCGAGTATGATCACGTTCTAGATTCTGAAATAATGAATGAATGTCGCAAGTCTCATGGTTTAGGTTGAAGGTTGAATTAAGAGCAAAGTAAGCATCCTACCTCACCAACTAAACCATATCAGTAGTTTCTTGCATAATTCATAATCATAATCATGTATGCTGCCGGTCAACGTTACAGGACAGGAGCCCAAGAATTTCTAAAATATTCGCTGTACAAAGAAGACCAAGTTGGGTAAAAAAAAACATACTACATCCGTGTGTGTCGGCACGGCGATTTTGGCCTTTGCCGTCGTCGTGTATCTTGTGTTGTGAGCATGGGATTGCGATGAACTCGGATGCATGCCAAGGAGGTGGGTGCGTTCATGGGTACCCGGAGGCGAGGCAGTCCTCCCAGAACTTGCGGTCCTCCTCCTGCCGCTCCGCCACGCGCTTCGGGTCCTCGGCGGCCTCCGGCGCCGGTGCGAGAGGAAGCGCCGTGATCGCGCCGCCGCGGACCCCGGCCACCGCCATCTGCTCCCACCAGGCGCCGCTCCTCCTCGTCCCCGCCTTGTTCCTCCCCTCCTCGTCGCCGGCAGTTTCGTCTTGTTCTTGGTAGCTGCTGTACTCGTCTCCCTCCACGCAGCTGCTGCACCCGTCGTCGTCGTCGTCCTCGTCCATCTCTGCCTCGTCGTCTTCGTGGCAGCACACGCTGCTGCCGCAAGAGGAGTAGGAGGAGTCGGTCGCCGCCGCGCCCGCGCCGTGCGGGCATGGGTGCGGGCACGACTCGGCGACGCTCTCGCTGTCGCTGTCGTCCATGTCGTCGTCGGCCACGGCGTCGACGACGCGGGGCCTCGGGAGCAGCGCCAACGGCGGCGGCGGGTGCACGGCGGAAGCCATGGCGCGGGGCGCGCACGCGGACTGCGGAGCGCGCGGTGGCCGTGGCGAGAGCGACATGGACATACACGGCCAGTATTTATAGCTGACCACGCGCCGAATTCGCCAAGCGGACAACGACTGCAAAATCCTTTTTTTTTTTGGAATGGAAAAAAGAACGACTACAAAATCCTACTGCTGCAGATACGTATAACTAATAGGAGCTTTTATCAAAGCGCTCAAATCTCTTATCTTATCTTCTCTGTCTACACCTGAAAAGACTCTAATTTATATGTAACTGAACTTCTCATAAATTAATTAAACGGCGATAGTGACAAGTATTAGTTGTAATAACACAGCCGTTTACTCACTTACTTACTCAGAATTTAAATTAACTAGGAGGAATTGGTTAAGCTTCTACCCACTTTAACTTATTTTTATGATCTAAAGTTTTTTATGAGATGGTCTAAATTTTAGATAATATTTTAGACCTTCTATTTAGAACCAAAGTTGTCTTAGACTGTATGATCTAAACAAGTTAAAAGTTATATTCCAAGAAGCAAAAGACTCTATTCAGTCGGTGGTATGGAACATTTAGTTGGCAACGAGACAAAAGTGAACAATTCATATGTAATTCCATTTATACAAAAATAGGTTGTGTTTGTGTGCGTTTAGAGGGATGTAAGCATCGGCGTTATTATATCTGTACTACTGTGTGTTAGATAAAAGGACAATGGCATTGCCATTCAACTGCTCACTTGCCTAAATTAATACGCCAAATAATTAAATAAACACTTGTATAAGCATCTCCGCGTTATCGGTACTACTGTGTGTTAGAAAAAAATACTTAACTTTCTAATTGCATTGCCATTCAACTAACTGCTCACTTGCCCAAATTAATACGCCAAATAATTAAATAAACACCTGTATAATTGCTGGAGTAGGCCTACCTAGATAGAACGTACTATCACAGCAAGAAACACTCACCTAACCTCGAAATTTTCATGTGAGTGAGTGAGTGACCTTCAAAAAAAAAATCATGTGAGTTGGTCGATCGGAGTGCAGTCCACGACGTGCGAGCGCTGAAACGGATGAAATAGACGCGATGTGATGTTGAGAATGATTCTATTCTACGTGTTCTAGAAACGGTAGTTTGACTTGGGCCTTGTTTAGTTTTGAAAAAAATTCGGATTTCGCTACTGTAGCACTTTCGTTTTTATTTGATAAATATTGTCCAATCATGAACAAACTAGGATCAAAAGATTCGTCTCGCGATTTACAGACAAACTGTGTAATTAGTTTTTATTTTCGTTTATATTTAATGCTTCATGCATGTGCCACAAGATTCGATGTGAAGGGGAATCTTGAAAACTTTTTGGATTTCGGGGTGAAGTAAACAAGGCATTGCTCGATTTTTGTTGCAAAATAAAGGTCACGCGGTGTGTTGGGAGAAAGTGGCATGCATAGAGTCGTCTCATGCTCCAAAAGCGCAAAAAAAAAAAGACGTGTGGAAGTGATAGCTCTGTATCTCTCGCACGTGTTTTAGGTTTACTCCCTCGTGTCACATAAAAAAACAATCACTGTTTATATTTCCTTAAAAAAAATCTCGCACTTTATATGGTTTAGTCAAACTTTGAAAACTACAGACAAGAGTAAATAAAATTATTTAGCTCGAAAGCATATGCAAGTTATATGTATAAGGTTTGTATTCAAAATATTTATTGTGAAATCTCTTAGACTCAAAGGATTTTGTTTTTCAAAAACATTGGTCAAAGGTATACATCGGAAACCATGGAGAATCAAACGTGTCAAATATTTCTGGTAAAGGTATGCAGTATTTTTTATTTCATCAATCAAGACAAGTAGGACGAGAAAAATCAGTTCATATAACTATAAGTGTCCATATTTAAGACAAGTGGAGAGAAATTTTTGTTTCTATTTTATAATGTTTCAAAACAATAGACAAATTTACCATATTAGAAACATAAGGCGGAAGAAGTAGTGAACCTAATTGTTTTTTTTTTCAGTATAGAGGGGTGTGAAGCAGGGTCAGCGCAGTGGTGAAGCTAGAGCAAAAATAGAAAGGGTCGGATAGCTAGGGTGCATCAATCTTGTGTGCACATAGTTTTTCTTGAACATATAGGGGTGTGTATAATAATATGGTTAAATTTTGATCATGAGCACAAGTAATTTGACGGTATCCTACGCCTTTGTCCCTGGTTCGGCGCACATACGTGGACGACGGCTTTGGTTTTTGCTAGTTTGAGATGGAACTTTGAATTTCCAACCTAAACATAAAATTGGTTGATATGATTTCCAATCCAAACATAAAATTGATTGATATGACTTCCAATCCAAACATAAAATTGGTTTGGCGCCGTTGTAAAAAGTTATCTTGACGACTTACATATAGTCAGTTTGTTCGTTTGAGTTTATCAGCCGAATCTACCAGCCATTTAGTAACAAATTAACCAACAGTATTTTTTGTCATGGTTTATCAGCCAAGCGAATAAGACAATTTGGCTTCAATCTTCAATTATCATCTGCCTCTCATGTGATTAATGTTTATTAATTTTTTTTTGTGAAAGAAAGGAAGAGATTAAAAAAAAACTGGTTTGTTTGACGAATTACTATGAGTACTAGACGATGGTTACATGCAAGCAAGGCGCACAAAGCACCAGATTGCAAGAAGGAAACAGAGATTTTTTTTTTCTTTTTTGTTGGTCAAAAGCAGAGGCCAGACCTGCTAGCTGACCAGCTAGCCGGGTGCGTGTCTTGCGCCGGCTTTGTTCTAGAAGCGCTGACCCAACCCAATGCATGAGAGGCCGGCGATTTAGCGGTTAGCACCCCTTCCTTCTAGAAGGCAGCCTTTTTTAATTTGTCATCGATGAGCTTCAGCTGGCTATAGTGGCTGCATGCACTGGAATGGATGTCCCTTTCGACGACTAGAGTATATATTTTCTTGCACGACCAAAACAAGTTGTGAATCATGGATGGCCGGGTCGCCACACTCCCTCCCTCCTAGCTAGTACTGCGTGCGTACTACAAGGTACATACAGCCCGGACGCACGCCACGCCACCGCCCGCCGCCGTTTCTTGGCCGCCGATTTTTATTCGATTCCATCCCACCTTTCAAGACTCACAAAAGTAATCAAGTCCTCCTCCTCATCAAGACTTAAGGCACTAGCTAACTCGACATAGGACTTAAGCCACCCAACAGCAACATCATTGCGAAAAAAAAGTAAAAAACCAACAAGAAATTATATGTTTAAATACCTAGAGATATACTCCCTCCGTCCCCAAATACTGCTATTTCTAACAGATTTCAGACAGATTAGTGTGGCAAACAAAAGACCATTCTACCCTCAATTAATTTGGGTTCTACTATTTAATCATGCATGTTAAGTCATAGTTCCCTAGATCCAACGAGCTGCATTTAATGCCAACTAAACAGGCTCAAACAATTATCATGCGTCAAAGTACTACTCCCTAGAAGAAATTAAATGAGCTGGTGGACTACGGAAGTTCCGAGGAGAATTTAAATGGGCTGGTGGACTGAGTATGCTAGTAGAAATAGCAGTATTTGTGGACAAAATTTTTTTCTAGAAATAGCAGTATTT
>Ga0182004_10001158_pt1 | contig 18731 bp, 28 predicted proteins | sample Sormic07211540_1_FD_120479 | JGI IMG/M metagenome (GOLD analysis project Ga0182004, IMG submission 120479) | Endophyte microbial communities from Sorghum bicolor roots, Mead, Nebraska, USA - 072115-40_1 MetaG | ecosystem: Host-associated > Plants > Roots > Unclassified | place: USA: Nebraska...
GTGGCCAACCCCAGAGCAGCGGACGCAGGGGGTCGAGCGTCAGGTGCTCACTTGGTAGCGTTAGGTGCTCACTTGGTAGCGTCCGGTGCCCCTGATTTTAGCCTAGTGAAAGTGGCCAACGGCTCTTTTGTTGAGGGGGCTTATAAATAGAAGGTGGCCGGCTTTGGGAGGTGGGCTCTTGCACATTTGATTACTTGAGGCATATCTTGAGCTAGAGAACACATCCTCCACTTATCTCCTTGCTTGTTTGCTAATCCTAGTGAGATGGAGTGAGATTCAAGTGCATTGCTTTAAGAGTTGCATTTAGTGGCACTTGATTCTTGAGTTTGCTGCGGATTTCTTTTTACTCTTGGGTGTTTCCCGACGCCCTAGACGGCTTGGAGTAGAGGTGGTGTTGAGCTCGTGATTGGAGATTATTTCGAGCCTCACCAAGTGATTTGTGAGGGGTTCTTGAGCCTTCCTCGCAGGAGATCGCAATTGGCTACTCTAGTGGATTGCTCGTGGCTTGGAGGATCCCATCTTGTGAGTGGATGTGTGGCACCCGCTGAGGGTTTGGCTTTGAATTGCCAATTAGCTTGTGATCCATCAAGTGGGTGCATCGCCACAACGAGGACTAGCCTGCCGGGAAGCAAGTGAACCTCGGTAAAAAATCTTGTGTCATCTCTTGCCGAGGATTATCTTGTATTTGTGATTGATTGATTAGTTATATATCTACTCTTCAACGTTGGTATAACAATCACTCCCATCTCCTTTACTTTTGTGCATACCTTACTAGTTGTGTAGCTTGTGTAGCTTAGCTATCTTGTTTAAGAGTGTAGCTAGCTTCTAGTTGTGCTTTCTTGTAGTAACTTAGTGTTTAGCCTTCTTGCTAGACTTGTGTAGGTGGCTTGCATAGCTTAGTTGTGCTAGTGCTAGAATAGCTTCGCCATTTGTTTTACTAATCAACTTGTCTAGTTAAAGCTTGTAGAAAGTTTTAAATAGGCTATTCACCCCCCTCTAGACATTTGGACTTTTCAATAAAGCATCTGGGGGCTTCACCCACTTAGTTGTGGCAGTCGACAAGTTTTCGAAATAGATTGAAGCTCGCCCCATTGCCAAGATCAAGTCCAAGTAAGTAGTGTTATTCTTCACCGACATAATTCATCAGTTTGGGGTCCCAAACTCCATCATCACTGATAATAGGACACAGTTCACCGGAAGGAAGTTCTTAGAATTTTGTGATGAGCACCACATACGTGTGGCCTGGGCAACAATGGCTCACCTGAGAACCAACGGGTAGGTAGAACGTGCCAACAATAATATCCTCCAAGGTCTGAAACCCAAGACTTCAACCGCATGAACAAGTTCGGCAAAAGGTGGCTCACCGAGCTCCCTACTGTCATCTAGAGTCTAAGAATGTCCCAAAGCCAAGCCATGGGGTTCATGCCGTTTTTCATGGTCTATGCGTCCGAGGCCATCCTCCGCATGGATTTAGAATATGGTGCCCCAAGGTTAAATGCTTACAACGAAGACAACAATAAGACTTTCTAGGAGGACACCTTGGACCAACTAGAAGAAGCCTGAGATGTAGCCCTCCTACACTCGGCCTGACTAACGCATTCAGTTGAGCCTTTAGGGTTGGCGACTTGGTGCTGAGGCTGAGACAGAGCAATCAAGGGCACCACAAAGCTTACCCCAACCTAGGAGGGTCCTTGTCATCACCGAGGTGCTTCAACCAGGAACGTACAAGGTGGCCAACGAGAAGGGAGAAGTTTTCACCAACTCTTGGAACATCGGACAACTACGTCGCTTTTACCCTTAAGTTCAAAAGCATTGCACATACTCTTATCTTAAGAAAGCAATAAAGAAATGCCTTTGTACAATATTCTTAAGCTTTTACCCGAGCCTAGGGTCAGGGCTTGGTAATACTTACTTTCCAAAAAGAGCTCAGAGTGAGTCCTAGCTCTGCCTCGGCAGATCCCGAGCCTCCCTCGTGGGCTACAAGGCCCCCCTAGTCTCAATTTTTTTTTTGATCAATCTCAATTAAGAATATTCCAAACCCAAACCGTATTGCTCGCTTCGACAAAAGAACTCGTAGAGACCTAAAAGTCAAAGGTTATTCTAAGGGACTTAGGCCTGGACAAGTCAGGAACCATCCACACTCACGGGCTATGACATTCCTACTCGCCATCCCCTTTGATCCAAAGAATCGGCTACACAAATTTAAAAAGGACCCTATGGAGATTATGTTTAAGGCAGAGCAAGGGCCAGGGCTCGGAACACTCAGACAAATTTTGCGACTAAATCTTGCAAGTACTTGATAGAAATCGCTTTATGATTGAAACCATGCCTCGCGCTGCCGAGGCTAGGTCATTCGACAAAAAAAAAGCAATTAGGGACTTAATAAATATGTACACAGAGACTTAAATAAGTTTCAAAAGAGGCCTCGACATGCCACAAAGTCTAACAAAGAATGTAAATAAAAGATTAATTTCTACAAGGGAACTATGGCCCTGCCTCGCTCCTACCCTATAGGTTTAGTGGTGGGAGTGCCACCTCTAGCTCAAACAAGGTGGCCAAGGTGTCCCCAGGGGCTTCTGCTGCCTCGGCAAGCTTTTTCACCTCCTCCATGGCCTCATTCTTATCATCACCAACAACGTAACCCTCGCTGACGGCTGGGAGGTCGACGCTGAGGAAGTGGGAGCTCACCACTGCCAGAGTGCGCTTCACGCTGGTGTGGAGGGCTTCTTTCAGCCTTTCGCCCACTCGGGTGTAGAGGGCGCCCAAGTGGCTCCGAAGAGAGCTACTAGAGCGGTTGTCCCCTACCTCAAGCGCGTCGTAGACCGAAGTCACGACGGCCTACAGAGCGGTGTGCTCGGTGGCTTCGGTGTTCAGAGCACTTGAGTGCAGGATAATACAAACTTTCTTCTCACATTGGACGTAGGGCACGCTTGGCCTGAACTAGTATAAATCCCTATGTTCTTACTGCATCACCATCTAGGTTTGGGGGCACACAAACTGGTATTACTTAGTGTTTGGACCACGAGTCCAGACACCGACAATATAGATGGGTAAATAACTTAGAGTCATCGTCGCTTGCAATAATAATACATATGATTTAACTATTTCTATTTATTACTGATGATGAATCTTGCCACGGACACTCAAATGGATACCTTATTTTATAGTATATGTCTATATGGAATAGACCTAAATCCACATATATTTATATAATGAGTAAGACATACTTTGTTTTAAGGTTTTGTTGGAGATTTTTCAAAATATGTAGTATTACCCATGTAACAGACACTAATATTTACATATACCCGAACTAGTGTACATGATAGTATGAAGATGCGATGGAACTTATCCGTGATTTTTTAGTTAAACAGGGGGACGAAAAGTCTTCATATGATCCATTTACCATAGATGCTGGAAAATCCCAGTGGGTGGACAGGGTTATGGGAACCTAGAGTTTAAGGCCAAGAGGCTAGAGTTACATGATCAAGGCAATGAGAGGGGAGAGGGAGATTACATCAATTGGATAAGCTCTAGAAATTATATAGGGAAGTAGACCTTCTAGGAACTCTATACAGCCACAAATAGACAGCGGCTTTGCAAGCTACGATCAAGTTGTCGACTTTGGACGCCGTATGCCTGAAGACTACAACATGCCGATGCTTCCAAAGTTCCTAACAGAGAAGGATGAGGCTTGGTTGCGCCTTTTGGGGTGTGTCTGGTGGTGCTCTAGATGTCCAGAGGGTCTCCACCTTAGCAATTTGGCTGCTACCCCACCCAATCTTGTCGAAATAGTGTTTAGCGAAAAGACATCCGAAAATAATATGATCTGCATCTTTTGTGTCGATGTTGCATAGCTTACAAATATCATCATCCAGGATGTTCTTCTTTCTAAGGTTGGACCTGCACTGAATTCTGTCCTGAACCAACAACCACACGAAAAACTTCACCCGTGGAGGAGCGAAATTGTATTCGTGGATTTATTGGCACACAAAAGAAATGATATCGAAGATTTCTTCCTACCGATATAAAACATTATCTTAGCCGCATCACCGAAAGGTCTATAAAGTAGAGTTTGTGAGCCTGCAAAGCCTGCAATACTGCACTCTTCGTGACTATGTTAACTTTACAAATTTTGTTTTTTAGTTTAAATACCACTTTAACATTGGTATTTAATTTTTATAGTATTGTTATCTTATTGTGAGATTCATATGTTTTAAGTATAAAATATTAACTATTCCGTAGCAATGCATAAGCACGCTACCTAATAGAGATAAAAAGGTTATGTACAAATGTTATGGTACTAGAAATATGCATAACTACCTTTTTCTTATATCTATTTTTAGCCCAGCTCACCTATATGACATGGCTTATCATATCACTATATCAGGCAACACCATTCCGATATCTAGCCGAACACAATTCGATATTCTCTCTGTCTCACAAATAAACGTATTTGTTTGACTTTTATGGCCCTGTTTGGTACAAGCTCACAAGAGTTTTTTTTGCCAAACACGTGTTTCTAAAACAGTTTCATGGGTGAAGCCGTTTTTCTTCTCTTCTCATAAAAATATGTAAAAACATGAGTAGGATGAAGTTGAAAAAAGTAGCTTATTGCAGCTCTCTCCCTCGTTCCTTTCTTCCATCTATGCAAGAAGTAGTTAGTGAAGCTATTTATCAAACACTTTTTCCAAAGTAGCTTAACTTCATCTAGAAAGTTGCTCATAAAACTATTTTCTAAAAAACAGTTTTAGTAGTAAAGTTAAGCTGTACCAAACAGAGTCTATGATTCATGTTTGATCGTTCGTCTTATTAAAAAAATTTAATAAATATTATTTTTTATGACTTATTTTATTGTTAGATATATTTTTATGATAATTTATTTATTTTAAAAAAATTAAATAAAATAAATGGTTAAATATGGATCGTATCACTAAAAAAATATATTTATTGGTACAACCGAGGGAGTAGGCCGTAGGCGGAGGCACACGGGAGAACGTTTTGCCTCCAGCGTCAGCCCCTCTCCACAACAGTTGCTGCACCACCGCATCCCCGCGCGCCAGCGCTGCCAAATGACGTGACGACCCAACGAAGCAACCGGGCGCCGAAAAGGATAGCGGAAGTGCGAAACCCAACAGCAAGGAGAAGGCGAGGGAAAAACAAAGAAAAGAAAAAGAAAAGAAAAGGAGAATCGAAAAGGCAAAAGGCGAGCCGCCTCGACCCGCGATCCCTGCGCACCGGCCGCCGGCGATCGCCGCCGCCGCGGATGCGATGCGCTCCCCCTCCGGCGGCGGCAGCGTGGTGGCCCGCGCACGTTCGTGACGGGCCTTCCGCCACGCGCCCCGGTTCCTGTGGCTCCGAGTCCGAGCTTGCTCCCCGCGCCCGCGCCGTCGCTGCGTGGCGGAGCGGATTCACCAACATGTGGCTTTTCTGGCGCACTAGGAACCGCTTCTCCCTTGAGGAGCTCCGGTGAGTCACGTACCCCTTGCGCAGCGCTCCCTGGCCCGACGGCCGACGTGGTCGAATTAGGTCATAGGATGGAGCCGCCCGTAGATCCGCAAGGTTGCTCGCCCGGATTATTTTTCCTCAAAGAACATGCACGAGAGCTGCTATCATTACATTTAGCCCCCAACTAGAATAGAATTACAGAAGCTCCACTTAATTTATTAAACATGACCCAAAGCAGATGCAGCAAAAGTCGCCTAGTGACGATGAAACCCCAGAGATAATTAAGTATATTTTCACTAGTAATTTTTCCATTCAATACAAATGGAAGAGGATCTTACTTCTTACCGAAAGAAAGAAGTTGATAAGTGAGCACACGTCCATGTTATCACTCAAAACTCTCTTTTTGCTTCATGGGTGTAGTAGTGGTAGGGAGTTAAAGTGTTGCAATAGCTACCAGCTTGATCTCTTCAATTCACAAATATTTATTCTGAAATGTGTCTCCTATGTAAAAAACAAATTGAGGCCAAGGGAGTATATATATAAAAACTAAACACATGAAGTGTACATGTAACTGCATACTTTTCATCTGCAATAATCTTTACCTGGTCATAAAAAATCTGGCTTTATTATTCCCATTTTATTGTTAATCAGCAACAGCAGTCTGTACATAGCACATAAACTCAAATTTTTCTTCTAGCTAATACCCTTTTATGAGTTTGTTAGAACAAAAAATGAATCTTGGTTTTGTATATTCTTCTTATCTTTTGGTCTGTGCATTTGTTTGCGTATTTGTAAGTGTTGAAATTGTTTGTTGAAGAAGACAATCAACTGCCAAAAATATCAAAATGGATCCTATGTTGCTATGGTCAATTTCAATTTTTCAGAAACTATGATCCCATTACCTTTCTACTCTTCGCTCAATGTAATTGATGTAAAAAAGTTCTTGCAATTTGATCCTGTATTCATGTTATGTGCAAGAATTTCAAATTCTTCATCATGATCATAATTGTTTCATATTTTGTGATAAGTGAGATCTTTTTCTTCAGGTATTTAACAGACCAGCTACAAAAGGTTCATGTTGTCAATGAAGCTAACAAGGCAGGTTTAGCTGACCATCCAATATTTTTGAATTTCATTTAGATTTCACAGTTGTGCCATTGATGCTGATGTTTGTCCTATAGGATTTCGTGATTGAAGCATTGAGATCAATTGCAGAACTTATGATATATGGTGACCAGCATGATCCTTCGTTTTTTGAGTAAGTGTTCAACAATCAAGTTTTGCAGGAAATTTGCTCTGGTTCTATTTATTTGTTGTTTTCTCTTTCAGATATTTTATGGAGAAACAGATCATGGGTGAATTCGCTCGTGTCCTAAGGATCTCTAAGCTGTCAAGAGTGTCACTCCAACTGCTACAGACAATGGGTATCATGATCCAAAATCTGAGAAATGAACACTCAATTTGTATGTTCTCCTACTTTGCAGCATCCACTCAGTTTTTGCAATGCAGATAGTTGAAAGGCCTAATATTCAAGTGTTTATGTTTTCTGCAGATTACATTTTTAGCAATGAGCACATCAACTTCTTGATTACATTCCCATTTGACTTTCGAATTGATGAGATGTTATCGTACTACATATCTTTTCTGCGGTTTGTAATACCTGCCTATATAACTTTAGTTTTTGGACTGACCATTATATGTATCGGCTTACGTGGTACCATTTTGTGAAGGGCGATAAGTGGGAAGTTGAACAAGAATACAATTTCTTTGCTCGTGAAGACGAAAAATGTATATATCTGAACTTCTGGAAGACAGATACTCTAGCCTTGTTCCTTGCTTCTTTTGTTTGGACTGCTAAGTATATTCTATTCTGTTCCCTTTCATACTTTTTGGTTTGTTTTATGTGCACAATTAGTGTAGCACAATATTTTTCTGTATCCAACCAACAATTGTGACTCCTCAGATGTAATGCAGCTTCACTGAGTGGACTGCACAAAAAAAAACCCCTATTGCCATGTTATTGTTGTGGACTCCTCCTTAGGCCGCCAATATAGGCGACGGGTGAGGCCACGGTCACGGCCAGCAGTGGCTAAGGCCTTTTCAGTTTTAGTAAGAGAATAATTAGGGAGGGTTTTTAGGATCTGGACCATTGTCTGTTAGGAAAGGATGCACTTAGGAATGTAATCGATCGTCATTGAAGAAGAATAGAACCTCCCAACGGGTGGGGTTCCTCTTCGACAGTGGCTGCGTGCGGTTCAGCCGCTGCCGCCAGCGATCTCCCCACCACACCATTGCCTCATTAACCTCTCCATTCCAATTCCCAGCCTAGTCTGCTTCTCCAATCACCTCTACGCGCTCCTCGACGGCCACGCCGTATCAATTTGGTATCGGAGACCATCTCTGGTGCATCGACCTCCATGTCCGATATCGTTCTTGATCTTGCAGCCATGGACGCTAAGCTCGCTCGCATTTTGGGCCAACTGACCACCATGAATGGTCGCCTCAATTCCCACAACGCCCGCCTCGTGTGCATGGAATGGGCAAGCTCCACAGTGGCAAGGGTACCAGCGGCAGCGACTCCGAGTGCGACCACGCCTGGGCTTCCTTCTGCGACCGCGCAATCCACGACAGGGAGCGCTACGACCATGGCGTCGACTCGTGCGACAACGTGCGCTACGACAGCCGTGAGCGGGGGTGCTTCGACCGCAACTTCTACAGCCATGGCGGGCATGACTACGACAACTGGGGTGGGCGCTCCTACGACAACCGTGGCGGGTGCGACTATGGGCACGACTACAATTGCTTAGGCCGTGACTACGGACATGACTATGACCGCAGAGGACGCGACGCTGAACATGGTGGGCGTGACTTACGTTCCTTCGATCGCTGCGAACCACATCGCCTGCCCAAGATTTCCTTCTCGAGCTTCGATGGCGAGTCCGACCCGCTAACATGGCTCAACAAATGCGACAACTTCTTTCGCGGTCATCGCACTCCGGAGGATGAGAAGGTGTGGATGGCATCGCTGCACCTTGACGACACCGTTGTGGAGTGGTACTATCAGATGGAACGCGACTTCGGCATGGTTCCTTGGTCGCGCTTCGTCGACTTCATCAATCTCCGCTTCGGCTGCCCATCCGCTCCAACTCCCTCGTCGAGATCAAGGCCCTGTTTCGCACGGGGATGGTGGAGGAGTACTCAAGGTGCTACCTCGCTCTGCTCTTGTGTTGCGACCACCTATCCATATGCACCAAGATCGATCTGTACACTGGTGGTTTGGGCCAGCTCCTGGCCTTTGACGTGGAGATGCAGCATTCGAAGAACCTGCAACAAGCCATGAGCCTCACGCGGGCCTACGAGCAGCGGTCAACAGCTCCACGGCTCAGCCTTCGGGCCACTGCACTAGCGCGTTGGCAAGCATTGGCGCCATGAACGCCACCACGCAAGATGGCAAGACGGAGGGCCTGCGCCCTCGCTTTCGCTTCTCACGGCAGCGGAGATGCAAGAGAAATGACAGAACATACAATGTTCTGCGCTGAGCCATACAACAAGGAGCACAAGTGCGCCGATAAGGGCGGTGTCTTCCTCATGGACTTGGCGGAGGACGAGCAGGACCCCCTTAGCGACATCACTGATTCGGAGATCTCCCTCCATGCGCTAATCGGCCTCAACTCTGCTGATTCCATGATGCTGTAGGTCACTATGGGCGGCGTTTAGCTGCGAGCGCTAGTGCACACCGGTTCCACCCATACGTTCGTCCACTCAGCGCTTGCATAGCGTTTGGGCCTCATCGTTTCCCCGCGTGTTGGCCTCAACATGATGGTGACCAACGCTGATCGGATGTGCAGCTACCTTGGGCACCATCGGCAACAAGGCATTCTCCATCGACTGCTTCATGCTCGACTTGGGGCGTCGTCTGGGATTTTGTCGCCTTGGCGATGTCCTTTTGGTACAACGGCCGGTCCCATCATTGGACCGGTGTGAGCAACCGGGGCGTGGCCGCTTGCGCCATCGCCGATCCCCGCGCCGTCTTGGAGGAGCTGCTGCAGTCCTACTAGGACATCTTCGAGGAGCCTCGCAGCCTGCTGCTACCACGCCGTCAAGACCATTGGATTCACCTCTTGCCGAGCTTCCCGCTGGTAGCGGTGCATTTGTATCGTTACCCACAGCTCCTCAAGGATGAGATCGAGTGGGAGTGCGAGGACATGCTAGGCCAGGGGATCATCTGGGAGTCGACCTCACCATTTTCCTCCCCGGTGCTCCTGGTCCGCTAGCACGACAATAGTTGGTGCTTTTGCACCGACTTCTGCGCCCTCAATGATGCCATCGTCAAGGACAAATTCCCGATCCTGGTGGTCGACAAGCTCCTGGACGAGTTGAAGGGTGCCTGCTTCACCAAGATCGACTTGCGCAGCAGGTACCACCAAGTGCATATGCACCCGGACGACATCGCCAAGACCACATTTTGTACGCATCGGGGGCACTTCGAGTTCCGTGTCATGCCCTTTGGCCTCACCAACGCTCCAGTGACATTCCAAGCGCTCATGAATGATGTGCTAAAGCCGTTCATCTGCAGTTCTGTTTTAGTTTTTTTGACGATATTCTAAATTTCTAATCTATAGTCCCCGTGGGCTTGAGCACTTCCAACATGTCAAAGGGTGCTGCAGCTCATGTGCGACCATTGCCTCTTCGACAAGCGATCCAAGTGTTACTTCGGCGAACCATCCATTGCCTACCTTGGCCACATCATCTCCACCGAGGGTGTCGCCATGGATGCTTAGAAGGTTGCAGTGGTGGAAGCTTGGCCGCGTCCATTCTCGGCATGCGCCTTGCGTGGGTTCTTGGGCCTCATCGGGTACTACTGAAAATTCATCGCCGGCTACGGTGGCGTGGTGGCACCCATCATTGCCCTCCTCAAGCGGGAGGCCTTCACCTGGACGGTCAACGCGGAGGCCGTCTTCCTCGTCCTCAAGTTAGCACTGGTCACCGCACCCCTCCTGCAGCTGCCCGACTTCACCAAGCGCTTCGTCGTGGACTGCGATGCGTCCGACGCTGGTTTTGGCGCTGTGCTGCACCAAGGTGACGGCGCCATTGTATTGTTCAGTTGGCCGGTTTCTCCTCACGACGCCAAGCTACCTGTCTATGAGCGGGAGCTCATTGGGCTGGTCAAGGCCGCCCGTCATTGGTGGCCTTATCTCTAGGGTCAACGCCTTCACCATCTGCACCAACCACTGGAGTCGCAAGTTTCTCCTCGATCAATGCCTGATGACCATACTACAACACGTAGGTCTCCAAGTTGTTTGGGTACGATCTCATGGTCGAGTACCGTGCTGGCAAGTTCAACACCATCGCCGTCACACTGTCTTGCCGTGATGAGGAGGCTGCGGTTTTGGTCCTGTCTAGGCCTCTCTTCAGCGATTATGACACGCTGCGTGCTGAGCTGCAGGAGGATGCCGCAGTTCAAGAGCTCTGCCGTCAGCTTGCTGTAGGCACAGCTCTGCAAACGGCTCCATTGCAGCTGCTATGTAAACGGCTCCATTGCAGCTGCTATGTAAACGGCTCTGCAAACGGCTCCATTGCAAACGGCTTGCTGTAGGCACAGCTATGGATGGGTGGCAGATTGTTGACGGCCTGCTGCTCTACAACGGCCGTGCCTTTGTTCTGGAGGGCTCCAACCTCTTGCTGCAGCTGCTATGTGACGCCCATGAAGCTGGGCACAAAGGGGCACAAAAGACTCTCCACCGGCTGCGCGCTTTGTTCTACAACAGCCGCGCAAACCGCCTTGTCCGCGACTGTGTTCACAGTTGCGCCGTTTGTCAGCGCAACAAGACGGAACATCTCCATCCGGCTGGCCTTTTTCAGCCTTTACCGGTGCCGAGTCATGTCTGGAGTGACATAGCCATGGACTTCGTGGAGGGCTTTCCGTGGGTGGGTGACAAGTCTGTCATTTTGACCATCGTCGATCGGTTCTCCAAGATGGCTCACTTCGTGGCCTTGAGCCATCCCTACTCCACGCAGTCCATGGCCCGGGCGTTCTTTGACAATATCGTCCGGCTCCATGGCTTTCCGTGCTCCATCGTGAGCGATCGTGACACGATCTTCACCAAACACTTTTGGGAGGAATTGTTTAAGTTGGCTGGCGTCAAGCTCCTGCGCAGCTCGGCCTTCCATCCTCAGACGGACGGCCAATCGGAGGTCTCCAACCGCATTATTGTCATGTATCTGCGGTGTCTCGCCGGCGATCGCCTCTGTTTGTGTTTGCAGTGGCTTCCATGGGTGGAGTTCTGTTTCAACACTTCCTACTAGCCCGCTCACACTGTTTGAGGTCGTTCATGGCCAGCCACCACCAGCTCTGATGTCTTACACACCGGGCGCGGCGCATGTGGCTGCAGTGGATCAGCAACTTCGGGATCGTGAATTTTTCTGGCTGAGATTCGGGAGCGTCTCATCCTCGCTCAGGACACCATGCGGGAGCAACAGAATCAGAAGTGCCGCCATGTGGAGTTTGCTGTTGGTGACTGGGTGCTGCTACGCCTCCAGCAGCGCGGCTGCTGCTCCTTCTAAGCTCGGTCTGCTTCGGGCCCTATCAGGTCATCGAGCGACTTGGCACTGTTGCTTACTGCTTGCAGCTACCACAGAAGGCACGCATCCATGATGTCTTCCATGTCGCCTCGCTGAAAAAGTTCAACGGGGATCCCCCTGCTGCCATCATGCTATTGCTGCCCATCCTTCGGGGCCGTGTGGTGCCTACACCATCCCAGGTGGTTCGAGCTCGTTTGAACCGTGGTCGTTGGGAGCTCTTGGTACATTGGGTCGATTGGGATGGCTGTTCTGCTGCTGATGCTACTTGGGAGCCGCTTGCTGATTTCAAAGAGTGATTCCGGCGCTCCAGCTCGCGGACGAGCTGTTTGTCAGAGACGAGGGAAATGTTGTGGACTCCTTAGGCCGCCAATATAGGCGCTGGGTGAGGAAGGCCACGGTCATGGCCAGCAGTGGCTAAGGCCTTTTCAGTTTTAGTAAGAGAATAATTAGGGAGGGTTTTTAGGATCTGGACCATTGTCTGTTAGGAAGGAAATGCACCTGGACTATAAAGGATGCACTTAGGAATGTAATCTATCATCATCGAAGAAGAATAGAACCTCCCAGTGGGTGGGTTCCTCGTCGACGGTGGCTGCATGCGGTTCAGCTGCTGCCGCCGGCGATCTCCCCACCGCGCCATTGCCTGGCTACCTTCTCCAATCTCCTCTGCGCTCTCCTTGACGGCCACGCCGTATCAGTTATTGAGGTCAGTAGCAGCATTTTATTACTTTAAGGACAAATATGACCAAATATGAACCATGACACTACTGCGGTTAAGTTTGGATACAAGTGTGCTGTGAGCAATGTTTAGGGATGTGGTTCTTGCCCTGTTTTGCTAGGGTTGTGCCACCCATATTGTTGTTACCCAGTTTTGCTAGGGGTGTGCCACCCATATTGTTGTTACCCAGTTTTTCTAGGGGCAGACACCATATTGTGCTTACCCTGTTTTGCTAGGGGTGTGCCACCCATATTGAAATATAGGCATATTCTGAAGATAGTTATTTGCTTGTCTCACACGGGTATTCTAATCGCATCATTCATTTGTTTGCCCACTAAAAGTTTGGACTAGTTGAGCTTTTGAGGTTTGTTGTGCATCGATCCCTTGTTTACTAGCTTCCTCTCATCCCCTTTGTTCTATGCAGGATGAGGTCACTTCCTTTCCTCTTTATGTTGAGGCCTTAAAGTTTGCTTTCCATGAGGATAGCATGATTCGAGTTGCTATACGTACCTTGACACTCAATGTCTATCATGGTAAGTTGGTAAGCCCTTGGTGTCCATTATGAATGCTTGTGTCCTGTATCCACTTTTGCTTATTGGGCAATTCTTTGTTTTCAGTTGGAGATGAATCTGTTAACAGATTCGTTTCCCGTGTGCCTCTATCAGATTATTTTTCAGACATAGTTCAGCATTTTCAGAAGCAGTGCATTGACTTGGATAAGTTGGTTGCACACTCTTCACGGTAACTTACTGACATCACTAGAATGGGTTTTTTTTGTGTTAATTCCTTATGCTGGATTATTTATTTTATTACAGAAATGCGAATTCTTCTTTGCCAATGCCTTCTGTTGAAGATGCAATTGTGCAAATTGAAGACACACTGTATTATTTCAGTGATGTTATGTCTTCTGGTATTCCTGATCTTGAAAGGTTCATCACTGAAAATATCTTGCAAGTTCTGGTATTTCGGTTCTTATTCCCGTCATTGCAGAGGCAGAGCACAGTAAGTGCTGAGAAACATTTTACATATTATCTCATCTACTTCTGCGTTGGCTTCTTATTTCTTATATTTCTTATAATTTTTTTATTTAGGATTTGGACTTAAGTGTCACTACATCAATGTATCTACTTTGTTGTATACTACACATTTTTAAGAATAAGGATATGGCAAGTACTGTAGCTGCTGCCCTTTTTCATCAACCTGATGGCCTTTATGATAAGGAACAAGGGACACCTAATGGGTTTACATCTGAGCATGATAATTGCAAATTTGAGAATTATTGCACTACTTCCTCTGCTGTCGAGCAATCAAATGAGGATGAGCCAAATTCTTTGTCTTCTGTTAGTTGGAAACGCTTGCCCAACAATTCACCGCCAAGTGATTGCTGCCAAGGCAACACACCAAGGTATGTTACTGTAGCTGGAAGGTGTTTCCATTATGCAAGTTTGACCTATTCATACTTTATTTGTTCAATGATGGAGGATAAATGCCATATGTAAGATAACAAAATGCACGCTTTTATAGGACTGGGCATTCGGTTTTTTTTGGTTTGTTCGGTTCGGTTTCGAGTGCTGCAGTTACATTTTCGAGTGCTGCAATATTCTAATGGCATGCCTTATGCCTTACTAATAATGCTGCAAAGTGAAAGTGTCTTCTTAGGCCCTTTTTCAAAGAGCTCCAGCTCACATTTATGTAAGATCTGGAGTTTGTATGCTAAAAGCCTAACGTAAAGTGGTTTAGATCTCTAAAATGTAAAGAAAGTGAATCACCTAAAGATTTTGTTGTACCCCCTGTTGGTCCCCACAATCAAGGTTCAGGTAAGCTGCTAAGCTACCTTCAGGTAAGCCCTTTGAGCTCAGCACACACACCCTGTTTCACCATTGGCTGATACTGAACCTCTGAATGTGGCAAACTAGAAGCCTTTTCTTCATTGCACCCTTGGTGTTATGACCGGCGTCCAGTACTCACGAAGGAAGAAGCCCATTAGTGGGTAATTAGGCACCTGCTGCTCGCCAACGCAGGGACAGACCTCGTCCTCCGATCACTCACCCCTATAATCTCCGACAATTTCACGGTAGGATCCGCGTTCCTATCAATCTGGTATCAAAGATCTCAGGTTTGATGTCGACTTCTCTACCCAGCACCACCACCCACCTTCGCTGCCATCCACCCAAACCATGCCCACCACCACCACCGCCTTGATGGCCACCACGACCGCAGCGCTGGGTTCCTCTAGGGCTCGTGCTGTCCATGTCGGTGTCTGCTCCTTCGTCCTCCGTCGTCCTGACTCCGAAGTAGTTGTCGGCAGCCATCTTGGAGCTCGGCCAGGCTGTAGCTGGCATCAGGGCCTTCTTTGCAGGGCCCTATGTGCCGCCATAGCTGCCCTAACTCCCACCACCGCTTACTCTGCCACCACTGTCGTCAGCTGCGTTCACGGCGCCCAAGCGTCGTACCAGTATGGGATGCCCTACGAGGGGTCTAGCATGACCGCGCTAGCGGCAACTCCATCCATGGGCGTTCCGCTACACCAGCTTCGGTTTCCACTGTCGCCATCGCCGATCCCCACCTGGACGCTCGGCTCATCCGCGCCCGTCTATACCATGTCACCTCCGTAGCCGTCCCTGCTTTCGGCGTCCGCCGAGGGTGCTACCATGGCCTATGGTGGCCTGTTTGCTCCAGGCGTCCTCTACAGGGGTGTTGACGGGCCCTGTAGCGTGGAACAGTCGTACACCGCCTCTCCGTGGCTGTCACACACGGGGGCTGCACCGATCATCTAGGGGCAGGAGCCACCTCTCCTGAAATTCTACAAATTGGGGTTCACCTACGACGGCTCCGTCGATCCGTTAAATTGGCTCAATCACTGTGAGCAGTTTTTACGGGGCTAGTGAACACTCGCGTCTGACCGCACATGGCTTGCCACCTACCACCTCTGGGGTATGGCCCGGACGTGGTATTACACCCTCGAGCAGGACGAGGGCAAGGACATGCCCCCATGGGAGCACTTCAGGGAGCTAGTGCCACCTTTGTTTCGGTCCTTCGCTCCGTGGGAGTCGACTGGCTGAACTGTACCGACTGCTGTTTATCTCCACCGTGCAGGACTTCGCTGACCGTTTCCAGGTAGTGCTTTGTCACGCTCGGGACATCTCGACACGACAGAAGGCCGAACTCTTCGTCGGTGGCCTTCGGAACATATCCAGGTGTATGTGGAGATGCGCAAACCTCCGGATCTTCAGACGGCCATGTATTTGGCTCGACACCTACACACGTGCCCAGCGTGGCTCTGACGGTTCCAGTACCAACGGTAGGCAATGCAGCGCTAGCCGCCCGCCCTTTTCGCCATCTCGCACCGGTGGAGTAGCAGGAACAACATCGCCAGGGCCTCTGCTAGAACGGGGTTCGCTTCTTCACCAAGCTCGACTTGCGTTCGAGCTACCACTAGGCACGGATGCACCCCGACGACATCGCCAAGATAGCTTTTAGAACTCACCACGGCCATTACGAATTATTGGTGATGCCCTTCGGCCTCTCCAACGCACTGGCGACGTTCCAGGTGTTGATTAACGATGTCCTTTGGCCCTACTTGCCAAGGTTTGTGCTGGTCTTTTTTGATGACATTCTCATCTACAGCCTTCGTGGTCGGAGCATCTGCAACACATCACCATCGTCCTCGACGAGCTTGGAGCGCATCGTCTCCACCTTATGTGCTCAAAGTGCTCGTTCGGGGCGACGTCCGTGGCCTATCTAGGCCACGTTATCTCCGCAGATAGCGTCACCATGGATGCCGACAAGGTGGCGGCGGTCGCTGCGTGGCCCTCGCCGCGTTCAGCTCGGGGCCTCCTGGTCTTGGTAGGCTACTACCCGTAATTCATCCGGGAGTTTAGACTCATCGCCGCAACAAGACACGTTCACTTGGGACATGGGGGCGAGGAGGCCTTCCAGGCCCTTAAGCGCGCTCTCACGATCGGTCCCGTTCTCTAGATGCCTAACTTTGCAAGCTATTCATGGTGGACTGCGACGCGTCTTGCATGGATTTGGCGCCTTCCTCCATCAGGGTGCTGGACCTCTGGACCTCTCAAGTTCTTCAGTAGACCATTTGCAGGATGCCATCTCAAGCTTACCGCTTATGAGCGGGAGTCGGCTTGGTGCAAGCGGTGCGCCACTGGCGCCCATACCTGTGTGGTCGACATTTTCTTATTCGCACTAACCATTACAACTTGAAGTTTCTTCTTGATCAGCGCTTATCGACCGTTCCGCAGCATCAATGGATCAACAAGCTCTTCCACTTCGGCTTCACCATTGGGTTTCACCCGGGCACCTCAACTCCGTGGTCGATGCTCTGTCCCACTATGACGTCGAGCAGGAGGCCGCCGCGGACCAGTGTATGCTAGCTGGGCGTTGTCTCCGGCCCCTCTTCTGCCTTCATCGACGACATTCCCTACGCCACAATGATGGTGGCGGATGCCCAACTGCTGCTATGGCGCCTTGAGGCAGGCGAGCTGCGAGCACCCTGGCGCTTTGATGATAGGTTGCTCCTTCACGCGACCCGCATCTTTGTGCTGGATCACGGAGACTTGTGCCACCAGGTGCTCCTTCTGGCACACCCAACTGGCCATGAAGGCGCACAAAAGACGTTGCATCACCTCTGCTCCGACTTCTTTGTTCCAGACGACCGCATGCTAGTGCAGGACTGGATGCGGTCCTGCAGCACCTACTAGAGCAGCAAGACGGAGACCCTGTTGCCCGTGGGGCTGCTACAGCCGCTGGAGGTGCCGTCCCAGGTGTGGGCGGATATCTCCATGGACTTCATTGAGGACCTCCCAAAGGTTGGTGGTTAGTCTGTCATTCTCACGATGGTCGATCGCTTCTCCAAGTACGCGCATTTTATTGCGCTTGGCCATCCCTACACGGTCACCTCCGTTGCTCGAGCTTTCTTCGACTGTGTCATCCGGCTCCACGAGTTTCGCTCTTCCATTGTCAGCGATCACGACATACTGTTTACTGGGCACGTCTGGCGTGACCTCTTCAAGATGGCAGGCGTCACGTTGCGCATGAGCACGGCCTTCCATTCGCAGACTGACGGCCAATCGGAGGTGGTGAACAAGGTGATTGCCATGTATCTGCGTTGTGTTACAGGTGATTGCCCGCAGGCAGGCATAGGCTTACAACACTTCCTTCCCGGGCTAGTACGGCAGGATAGGCGGCGGAACCGCGGAAGACGGCCGTAGGCCACCTCAAACGGGGTGGTACATAGGGCGGTGTGGTGGCCTACGGCCGTCTTCCGTGGTTCTGCCGCCTATCCTGCCGTACTAGCCCGGGACGACGCGTACCGACGCTGCTGATGCTCTCCGCAGCTGTGATGAGATCCTCGCCGAGGTGCACCAACGTCTTTTGCAGGCGCAGTAGCTGTCCAGAAATACTATGACGCTGGTCACCGTGACGTTGAGTTCGCCGTCGACGATTGGGTCTAGCTGCAGCTGTTACACTAGACAGCGCAGTCCCTGGACCCTCAGGCTAAGCGCGAGCTGGGCCGCGCTACGTCGGACTGTTCTGCGTGCTGGAACGCATTTGTCGCGTTGCCTATTGTCTACAGCTGCCAAATGGCGCTCGCATCCACGACGTGTTCAATGTGGGGCTGCTCAAGAGGCACGCGGCGACCCTCCAGCAGTTCCGGGCGCCTGCCTCCGGTGTCGGACGGTCGCTTTCATCCCGAGCCGGAGCAGGCCCTGCAAGATCAGCAGCGCCGTGGTACATGGCGCATCCTGATGAAGTGGCGCGGCCTGCCTGCTGAAGAAGCCACCTTGGAGCCCTTGGAGGAGTTTCGCGTTCACTACCCCGACTTCCAGCTCGAGGACGAGCTGTTTGTGCAGGCGGGGAGAGATGTTATGACCGACGTCTAGTACTCGTGAAGGAAGAAGCCCATTAGTGGGTAATTAGGCGTCAGGATTAGGGGCTCAGGCCCAAGTTATCTTTTAGAATACATATATATATA
>Ga0182004_10001159_pt1 | contig 18711 bp, 12 predicted proteins | sample Sormic07211540_1_FD_120479 | JGI IMG/M metagenome (GOLD analysis project Ga0182004, IMG submission 120479) | Endophyte microbial communities from Sorghum bicolor roots, Mead, Nebraska, USA - 072115-40_1 MetaG | ecosystem: Host-associated > Plants > Roots > Unclassified | place: USA: Nebraska...
AAGGGGGCGCCAAACCATTTGGCAACAAAAAAACCACCGCCCAAACCCACGGCCCGGCGCCGGTCCCCCCCCCCCCCCCCCCCCCACCCCCACAAACGACCTCGACCAAGAGATGTATGGTCCTAGTCGCCAGATGGATGGCCTTGTTTAGTTCCACGTCCCATCACATCAAATATTTGAATACATGCATGGAGCATTAAATATAGATGAAAACAGAATCTTATAATTTACCTGTATATCACGAGACGAATCTTTTAAGTCCAATTAGTTGGGTTATGCATTCTAGGAATTTGCCAAAAACCTTAAAAATTGGTCTCCAACAGTTGGCCATTTGACTTATGTATTTTGTCAAACTTGATATTTGATGGACCAAACTAGACATTTTTGCATAGGCTCTTTGGCTTGGCAAATTTAGAATCCCGGACTACCTGGAGCACGCGCGTTGAACCTTTGACAGGAGTGAACGACGACTTGAATCGGTGTTTGCCAATCTGGAGTCCATCGGTTGAACGACGACCAGACCGCGATCTAGTTCCCGTGCGTCGAGCGCTGCTTTGGCGACCTGTCGTCCGCGATGGAGCAGCGATGGAGTGGAGGACAAGGAGCCGCGATGGAAGCCTGTATCTGGATGCCGCGATGGAGCGATGGACCGATGGTTTCCCTAGACGACGGAGCGATGGTTTCCTAGGACGACGGAGCGATGGACGATGGGGCGATGGATGCCGCGACCTCGACTTGGCGGGTTTCTGGTGCCGCGATGGTTGACGGGCGCCGCGATCTGGTCGAGGGATGCCGCGATGGATGCGCGCAAATAGGATCAGAATCCCGGACAAATCTTGGTGGATCCACAATTTTGAAAAATGGTAAGGCCTTGTTTAGTTCCCAAAAAATTTTGCAAAATTTTTCAGATTCCCCGTCACATCGAATCTTTAGACACATGCATGAAGTACTAAATATAAACAAAAATAAAAACTAATTGAACAGTTTGGTCGGAATTGACGACACAAATCTTTTGAGCCTAGTTAGTCCATGATTAGATAATATTTGTCAAATACAAACGAAAAAGCTACAGTGTTCATTTTGCAAAATATTTTGGAACTAAACAAGGCCTAAGTCAAAAATACCCAATTGTTGGAGATCATCTTTTTTTCCCTTTGCCAAATGGTTTTGAGACTTGGCATTCTCCAAAAAATGGCAAAGGAAAAATGGCCAACTGTTCGAGATGCTCTTATAAGCTCTACTTTTTTTACCAGATAGTAGTGTTTTTCTCTTATAATAAATCAGCAAATAATATTTTAGTCATGATTTTTCAGACAAATAAATGAACAAACTTTCGCAGCAGCATGCCCGGAGCGTTACCAACTCCTCCGAGCAACTTAAATGGATAATAAATCTGCAAATTATATTTATATAAGAAATGTTTTAAATGCGGCAGTGTGCCAATTGGTGTTAGTTTAGCAAAGTCAGCCGGCGACACAGCTAGCTACTAACAGGCTGTCTATAGCAGGGGAAAAAAATTAAAAACATGCCAACTAGTCCATTGTTATTCTTATGATCTTATCCAGTAGAAGCAGTAGATGCAGGCGACGATCGTGGTGCCATCAATCATCATCGTTTGTAATAATAATAAAAAAAAGGAGCGTGAGAACCGCGCGCATCCATCACGGCTGACTTGCTTGCTTGTTTAATCGTGTAAACACGTGCACCAATAAGTTCACTACTAGGTTTATCCGTTCATGCTGCCGAGGTCAACGGTAAGCGGGCGAGGATAAGTATGTACTCGTGATTGGGAAAAAGAATTGTTTGCACCCGTCATGTATAGCATCCCTGCGTGCAGCAGGAACCGTCGATGTGTCGATGGACCGTGTTTCGTGGCGTGAAAATATTGGGCTGCAAGATGGGCCAACCGGCCCAAGGCCTGCATGTTGCGGAGTCGGTGCTGCACGCATGCACCGTGCATCACGAGTGCATTTTTTTTTTTGTCTCTCTCGTGATTCGTGCAATCGTGGCACGCTGCATCACGAGTGCATAGTTTTTTTTTTCTCTCTCTCGTGAAGTCGTGATTCATGCAATCGTGTTCGTGAAGGGAGAGGATAGCCGTCTCCGTCAATTCCACCCACCCTGTGTCCCTGCATAGCACTGTTGACTTCCTAAAAATACAAAATGTTCAAGATCTCTGTCACATCGAATCTTACAGCACATATATAAGACATTAAATATAGATAAAAAATAATTAATTATATAATTCACATGTATTTTGCAAGACGATTTTTTTAACCTAGTTAATCTATAATTAGACAATAATTGTCAAATACAAATAAAAGTGATACAGTATCATTTTACAAAAAAAATAGAAACTAAACAACCCTTTATTATGCACTAAGGCTCATCTCATCAAATCTTTCGACACATTTATAAAACAGTAAATATAGACAAAAAATTAACTGCATAATTTAGTTGTAAATGAATCTTTTAAGTCTAATTAATCTATAATTAGCCATACTACAATAACTAACATCTCGCAATTTCCACGAGCTATGTAATTTATTTTTTTATTAGTCTATATTTAATACTTCCAATATATACTGACATATCCAATATAACATTAAAAAACTTCTTTTCATAAACTAAGGCCTTGTTTGGATCCAAAAAGTTTGGATTTTAACATCGTAGCATTTTCATTTTTATTTAACAACTATTGTCCAACCATAGACTAACTAGGCTTAAAAGATTCGTCTTACAAATTACAAACAAACTATTTAATTAGTTTTTATTTTTTATCAATATTTAATGCTTCATATATGTGCTGCAAGATTTGATGTGACAAATAATCTTGAAAAGTTTTTGATTTTTGGTGTGAACTAAACAAGGCCTAAACAAGACCTATAGCACTTAGGCCTTGTTTAGATGCATTTTTTTTTGAATTTTGACACTATAGCACTTTCGTTTGTATTTGATAAACATTGACTAACTAGCCTTAAAAGATTCGTCTCGCGATTTACATGTAAATTGCGCAATTAGTGTGTATATATATATATATATGCAAGATTCGATGTGATAGAGAATCTTATAAACTTTTGAAATTTTGGGTGCATCTAAGGCCTTGTTTTTAATTTTTTTGCAAAACGGATACTATAACATTTTCATTTGTATTTGATAAATACTGTTTAATCATAGACTAACTAAGCTCAAAATATTCGTCTCACAAATTACAGACAATCTATATAATTAATTATTATTTTTATCTACATTTAATATTCTATGCATGCGTCAAAAAATTTGATGTGATGGAAAATCTGAATTTTTTGTATTTTTTTTAAAAACAAGGTCAAGGCAAACTTCAGGCTTGTTCAGTTTGCAAAAAGCATGGTTTTTGGCTACTGTAGCACTTTCGTTTTTATTTGACAAACATTATCCAATTATGAAGTAACTAGGCTCAAAAGATTCATCGAACAAATTACAGGTAAACTATGCAATTAGATTTTATTTTCATCTATATTTAATGCTTAATGCATATGACCAAAGATTCGATATGATAGGGAATCTTAAAAATTTTTGCGAACTAAAAGAGACCTATTTCGCCAGCTAGTGTTCACTTTTGAGCGAGTGAGGGGAATCTGGCCCGTGACGTGACATGCAAAATGACAACCAATAATCCACACGCCGGCTGGTGCTACGTTCTTTTGCTAGCTTAGCTCGGGACCTACCTGGCAGTCGCGTCGTGCTCCTCTTGCCGCGCCCAGGCCACTTCACCCACCAGGGCACCATCGCGGCATCGCTGGTGTGGGGTGAACCTGAAATCGGATGGATTTTTATTTTATTGGAGTAAAGGTACAAGTTAATTTCTCTATTTATAGATTTGTTAATGAGTAAAAATCTAGATCCAACAGGTTTATGAGATGTAATACCTAAACTCGTAAATCTATAAGTTTTCGAAATCCGATCCATTATAATAAAACAATCATGTCGGTTCACAAAATTCTTAATTTTTCTACTAAACTACTTTGTTCAAAGATATATATAAGATGACATATTCATTCAAGTGAAAAATAAAAAAATGAATTCAATTTCATGCTCGAAGATATGATTTTTCATGTTATGTTTTTTCTTTGTTGCTATGGTGGTGTTTAGTTCCCAGAAAAAATGCAAAATGTAAAATGGCAACAAATTTGGAATGATGAAATGTAAAATGCTAAATTTCAGGGTCATGTTTAATTTCATCTAAAATAAAGAATTTATTGTCCTCATGAGAGCCACTTGAGGCTCTTTTTGGTTTTTTTGTCTCTTGATGCCAAAATTCAAAATGAAGAATAACCACCTTTTTACCAAAAAAAATTTGCATGGTATTTAGTTTCATTATGCAAAATAATAAACTAAAACCTAATTTTTTTTTAAAAAAAAGGGTAACTAAACATCCCTTATGGCCCTATATATATATGCCCATAGACAACCCAATGGGTACCCGTGACCCAATAGACATCTTATACTCCTATAAAGCTAAACCCCACTACTTATTTCTCTCAATATGCAAGTTATCTAACTAAGCAATCCACTATCACATATAATTAAAAATCTACTAGCCCATGCAATTGTAGTATCCACGTCAGCAAGTTATTATATTTCTCTCAACATACAATTGTCCAACTAAGTAATGCACTATCACACATAACTAAAATCTGTTAGCCATACAATTATAATTTTCCACATCAACAAGACATATAAGTACTTTGTTTGTCCACGTCATCATGCCACGTAATTTATTAATCTATATTTCTGTAGCGACGCACGGGGTATTCTTCTAATTAATCTGAATACCAAATTAAACTCGCCATAATTTTTTTTAATAGGCAAATTTTATATTCATGGTGCTCCCCGCCTCTCCCTCCTACAGTCCTACTAATAGCCTTCCTGTACTCCCCCTCCTCCCTTCCCAAATCCCAATTGACACACACTCCAGTCGGGCACTCGAGCGGGTCAATTCGACTCGGGAGGGAGGAAACAACCACCCGGAAATCCCCCTCCCCTCCACGGCCAGTCCCCAGTCCCCACTCGATCGGCGAGGCGCTGCGGCCGCGCGCGGGCGAATGGCGCCGGAGGCGGAAGCGGAGTCGCCCGTGGTGATCCACGCGTGGTCGGCGCCGCGCTCCCTCAGCACCAGCCTCATGTACTCCTTCGCCCAGGTCGGTCCGCCACCCTCCTCCTCCTCCCTCCTCTCCTGCTCTGTTCGCGCCTCGACGCATTCCCGAGGGCGCGAGATGGGGGATCACAAACGGACGGGAACCCGTTCCGGCGCACGCGCGTTCGCTCAGCTGCAACGCAGGCGCGTTCTCGGTGCTCCGACCGACGAGGGCTTGTGGTAGGCGGTAGTAGGCCTATGCGTGCGACGCGCGTGCTGCGTTAGCGAGTCTATAATCGACTGCCACTCTCAGTGCCGCTGCTTATCCTCGCGCCGCGCCTATTTTTTTTCTTCATGTGCGTTAGCTTAACTTGGCAACTGAATCTCGATTTTTTTTTTGTTTTCTGTATGTATGCCGCCAGAGGGATGACATGGAGGTGCTTGACGAGCCTCTCTACGCGAATTTCCTGCGTGCTACTGGCGTCGACAGGCCCTACCGACAGGAGCTCCTGTCTAAAATGGTGAGATTCGGCGGTCAACTCTATCTTACGTTACAGTTTGAATTACCTGGAACTATGCCTTGTTTCAACTAGCGAGGTGGACAGGTGGTTGGCAGACAGGCAACTCATTTGATTCCCACCTTCAAGCTTTCAGGCTGCAATGCCACTTTGATATCCTTTTATGGCCTCAAACAGATGTCTGCATCTAGGACCATTTAGGTGGAAATTTCTCATTGTTTCAGTTAATCCTGATAAATTTTGTATGGAAAACACTATCATGTACCATAATCTTGTATGCCCCTTTTTGGCAAGAGCAGAGCATGTTTTCCCCCAGAAAATGCTGTTTACGAATTGTGTTCCTTGTCTAACTGAGTCACCTGGGGGCATTTCTGGTGCAGGACCCTGATGGAAATAAGGTTGTCAAAGAGGTGATTTTTGGCCCAGGAGACAAAAAGTATCGTTACTGCAAGGTATGATTTCAAAAACTTGCAGCACAGCTTTGTGAAATGATAAATTTTGTTTATATATGATAACCCCATTTCTTTTCTTTGAGTAGCACATCTCAAAGCAACGTCTCCCAAACCTGTCAAGCGACCTCATGAAGAAGGGAAAGCATTTCATATTGATACGTAACCCTCTAAATATACTGGTATCTGTCACCTTAAGCCTCACACATGCAGTTTACTTTTCTTTTTTTTTTTGGTTCTGTTTACCAAGTTTTATCTTATGACATGTCACTTTTGCGTTTGCCTTTGTTTTTTCAAAAAGAAAATACCTGATTCTTTGAAGATCTTTTTCTTTAGCAGATTTTGCTGTGGTGTGCATGTTACCTAATGTGTCCCACTAATAATATCCAATTCCATTATCCCAGCCATCTTTTGATAAAGTTGTTCCACCATCCTTCATGGAGCTTGGCATAGGCGAACTTGTCTCAATATACAGTGAATTATGTGGACTTGGGAGCCCACCCCCTGTGATAGATGCAGATGATCTGCAACAGGATCCTGAGGTAAATCTATGACTGGTTACTGCAGTGGTTTTATTAGAGTGACCACTGTACATCTTATGATTCTGATCTAAGAGTAATAGATGTCATCTTCCACGATGATATAGTAAAGCTGCTTTAAAGGGCATGTCACTTTAGTCCTCAGCTTATCGGCTACACCGACTACTTTTCCCCCTTCTTTTTGCATGAGTATGCCAACTTCTCTAGTGCTACATTAGTTCACAATCACAATTCACATCAGTTTTGATGGTCATAAATCATGAGCCCTGCAATGGTAGTGGTTTTATAACATTTAAATAAGTTGATGCAAATGTTTGCTGGTTCCAATCCTTGTGTTAGATTTCTCATAATATTGACATTTGTGGTCCAATGTATTCAGTTGGTTTGCACCTCACATGCAGGCTGTCCTGAGTGGACTCTGTGAGGATCTGGGCATTCCTTTCCAGCCACAAATGTTGAAGTATGTATGTTGTAGACAATACTAACACTAGTATTACACTTTTGTTGTGATATACATATGTAGCCTCATCATGTTCACCTGGATTTGTTTCCTCTTTTAGATGGGAAGCTGGCCCCAAGGAATTTGATGGTATATGGGCCCCCTGGTGGTATGGGAGTGTGCACAAGTCTTCGGGCTTCTCTAAGCCTCGCCAATATCCTCTGGTAAGCTTACACACACAAAAAAAAAGCTGTCTTGATCCCCATTCTCCACTATTTATGAGTATTTTTATGCTGGATAAAATTTGCATAGCAAGTCAATTCTACCTTGATTGGAAAAGGGCATGCTGGGAAAGGTAGATGGTAAGAAGCACGCCAGTCGGTGAAAAAAACTACCTAGACAAACTGAAATATTTTACTTGGAAAAAATATGACATAAATATATACATAATTTAATAGTTTTTTGTGTTCAAGGAATCGTGAGTGTTTAACTGGATGTTTAGTATGAAAACTAGTAGGGGCCGTTTCGCGAAATCTGTCCTGAGACGTTGCATATTTTTTCTTTACCATATTATTCCGTTGCAACGACAAAATTTTGTGGTTGCAGATAGTGACTTATAAGAATGTCATCTGTGGTAGCAGATGGTTGATTCACATCCTTGTCTGTATAAGTTGCTCCCGTGATTAATACATACTGAAATTCTTGGTCTTTCATTCTCTGTTTATTTTCTCCTCAAGACAAATTTTCACCCATCTTGAACTGACATGTCACATGGCCATGTGTTCCACAGAAAACCTTAGCTGTTTATCACAATGCTGCTGGTAATTCTGAAATACGCTTAAATGGTGTTGATTGACTAGCAACCAGATTTTTCAACATTCTCCTTGAAAATCCATTGCTAATACCTAAGTCATGACCATTATGTTGTGGACATTTATGCATCCTGTTTAACCACCTGATGCTTCAGGGCTATGATTAATCTGTGATGGACTGTAAACAAACTGAAGCACCAATAAGAAACTTATTTGCTAGTAAATAAGCGCTTTGCAAACTACTAATGTTTTAGCATACTTCCATTTTAGTTTATCAAATTGCAATTCGCTTAATCTTGTTTTGTACCATCTGGCACAGTTCTTATTTACCATGGAGTTTCTTGTTTGATTGCAGACTTTCCCATTCGCGTTTTATGACCTGCTTGAGCAAAGCTTGCCTTTCTACAACATGTTGAAGCGCCAAATGAGGAAGACAAGAGGACTCCAGCAACCACCATTACCTGACCCTCCTCTGCCTGTCCCTGCAAATAAAAACATTCTTGTTTGGGTTGGAGATGAACTTTTGCCCCGTGACAGTGCAAAGGTATATGCCACTGGTACCTTGTGGCATGCCACTATTATCAGGACATAGTAAACTCTCTACATTCTTTCACTAATAATCTTTCTTGTAAAGGTTTCAGTGTTTGATTCAGTTGTACAAGGAGGAGATGCTGTTTGGGAAGGTTTACGTATATATGATGGAAAAGTATTCAAACTAGATGAACATTTGGACAGGTGCAGTAGCTAGTTCAGTCTTCTGTCTGCATCCCATTTTCTGTTTATGGTTTATCTAACAGCTATGTTCTCTTTTTTTTCTTATCTAGATTGTTTGATTCTGCAAAAGCTATGGCCTTCATAAATGTGCCTACTCGTGATTGGGTAAGCTAACGTTAGCATACGAGCTTCATGATTTCGCTGTAGATTGTATTCAATGTAGGTGCTTGTGGTGCTCTAAAATCTGAATTCTCATTTAGAGAGGATCACTGGAAACCAATTTCAACTTTTTATTAACTGAGCTGTCATTTCACACATGCTTTGGTGCAGATTAAGGATGCCATCTTTAAGACTCTGATTGCAAATGGAATGTTTGATAATGCTCATATAAGGCTCACGCTCACCCGTGGGAAAAAGGTAAAATATAGATCAAGATTCATCACAATGTCACTTTTTATAGTATGTTATCTATCACCTTCATGCTACCTGCTCGCTCATTCAATTCATTAGCTGTAATTTATCAAGTGAAGGTGACATCTGGAATGAGTCCTGGTTTCAATCTTTATGGGTGCGCCTTGATTGGTATTCATCTTTCCACCCACATTTTTCTCTTTTTGCATCCATGTGCACCTTCTTCTCTTTGGCATCATGAATCCACCTTTGAACGCACACAAAGCATTTTCTTTCTACCATGAATTTTATTTGATCACAAAGACACACAATAGGCCATGGAATGGAAGAGTTTAAGCACCAGTGGTGTTCTATAATTGTTCTAAAACGACAGCATAACATCACATGTTCATTGACTGACCTGTAATGCACAAACTGGTAACATATGGTATAGCTATTGCTATTACTGGCAATACATCTTGAGGAAAGGAAACTAATTCATGTCACTGTTACATCCAATTTTGTATCAAGAGGTGCAATGAATGCTGTTCTGTTAGTTTCTGATATTTTTTTTTTTGTTCAGTGCTTGCAGAGTGGAAACCGCCAGTGTATGATAACTCTCATGGAATAAAATTGGTTACCGCCACCACACGTCGAAATTCTCCAAATGTAAGATATACTTACTGAATTCTTCATGATTTTTTTTATTTAACTTCAGCTAGCTTTAGGGTCATTTAGAAGAGTAGTTTTTGTTAATAGGTGAATTTCTTTCTCACATAACTAGCATTTACTTGGAAGATGAAATGTGCTGGAAAGCACCTACTAGGTGGAAACATGGAAACCAATTCAAAAAATGTACTTTGGTTCAAAAAAATTTGAAACTTGGCACATCCATAGTGCATACAAATATGTACTCACATGCAAAAGTTGGAATTCAAACTCGCATTTGAAAAATTCATACTAAAATGACAAGAGATCACAATGTGTTACCAGTAGCCATCAGTGCTGACAAAAGCAGCATTTCGTCCTACCTGGTGGTCTCAATATGTTTGTTTCTTTATAATTGCCACTGAAAATATTGGTTTTATAGTTTAACAGGAAAATCATTGTTAACTTCATGGACAATTGAAGTTCAAAAAATCAACTATATAGTTTAAGATCATCTTTAAAAGGCTGATATTCTCAGACAATCATCTTAAAAGGACAATACCAACTTCTTTGCATCATTCGCTGAGTTGCTTGAATATGGAGGAATTGTGACTAGCACAATCTCGAACATATTTATTAATTGCAATAATTTGGCTGTCTGGTTTCTTTTTACCCACCAGCTTGCCTCTAGGCTGATAGTTACCATTAGACCCCAAGAGTTCTCATTACCTAAATCTATCGACTCAAAGAAACTTTCCAGAGCAATCATAGTGTTGTGCAATTGCTGGGCTCAGGGTTGCCATGTTAACACGTAAATATACTTCTCACTGATAGACATTTGGCATTGATCGGTCATAGCTGTAGACAAAAGTGAACTGGAATCTGTAAAACTTGTTTTCTTTTCAAGGCTGCAGAATTTTGTATTCACCCACTAGCTCATCAATACCTGGTGTAAACCAAATATATTTGTGTATTACCTCCATCACTTACAGTTTCAGTTGCTGTCAATGTCTTACAGTTTCACTATTTTCAATGTTTCATATACCTTTAGTTCAGCATCGGTTCAAATACTCTGAAATATGTTGTTCTGCTACTTTCTATTCTTTTAATTGTCAATTAAACTTGACCATGGTTATTCTCCTTGTTCCAGAGTGTAGACTCCAAGATACATCACAACAATCTTATCAACAATATTCTGGCAAAGGTTCACTTTCCTTTTGATTTGAAGCTCTTAATTAGCTCTTAGTATATACCGCAACTGTAATGGAGTTTTTGTCTTTTGATATGTTTGGACTCAATTTTCCTTCCACTTATGCAGATAGAAGGTAATCTTGCCCAGGCTGAGGATGCCATTATGCTAGACAAGGATGGCTTTGTATCAGAAACAAATGCAACAAACATTGTAAGCATACATACCTTTGGCAAATCGACTAACAGACACCTGGCACATGACTGCTCTAAAACCACCATTGTGTTAACTGCAGTTTATGGTTAAAAAGGGAATTGTATTGACACCTCATGCTGACTATTGCCTTCCAGGCATTACGCGAGCAACTGTGAGTATAATCAGATTCCAGTTGGAACAACTATATAAGTGCCTCCTTTCCATTCAGACCAAGTTTTTTTGAGATATATTCTGTTCTATTTGTGCACCAATACTTCTGAGCTCAAGTTGTTTCACAATATTCGAATTATGTTGCACATTTATATACTATTAAGATATGTAGTGGAAAAATATCGGTTCTAAACTAGCAGGAATGGTTCTATCTGTTTTCATTTTGATAGAGGGACTTTGGTACATATTAGGAAGTAACATTCGATTCCTTTTATTCATTATTTTTCTGCATACGTTCAAATTATTGGATTAGGGTCATATTCCAACCATCTTTTTTTGAGCGAGTATTCGAACTATCTTCATCAGGAGAAAGTGTAAAATATTTGAACTACAGAAGCAGAAATTCTCCACAATTCTAGTAACCTTGCTATCTTTTCGTTAGTGTCCTGCCTTGTTGAATAAGTTTGCCCGTTCAATACATCTAGAACTCTGTTATATCACTGTATGCTTAATGTAGTGTTTCTGGATTCTGGTTGTGTATGCTTACTGTAAAGCGCTACATATATGTGGAAACGTGCAGAATTGGTGCTAATAAAGAAAAGGTGTGGTTTACTGAGTCTTTCTAACATTTCTCAAATGAAAATAACAGGTCATGGATCTTGTGGTGAAAGAAAACTTTGTGTTACATGAACGACGCATTAGTCTGTCAGAATTTCATGCTGCAGATGAGGTATGGTACTTTACTTGGAGATATCAGTTATGTGCTCTCTTTAACTGGGTAATCCACTAATCCTTCACTGAATGTCTCTTATAAGACTTCCTGTTGATGAACTAATATGACAAGATGGAGCGCACTTGATCAAAACTTTCCTTTCAAAAGGCTTCCATGTAGGATGCCATGCACTTAAACTTGATGTTTAGAATTATGCATGAATTGTTATTGATATATTAATCTGCCCGCACCCACCATAAGTCCAGAACATGTATGTTTATTCTTACAGCTCTGATTTTCACATGCAGGTATGGACAACTGGAACAATGGGTGAAATTACTCCGGTGAGTTTGACTTTCTTGCACTACATGGTCATATTTTTGTTTTTCCTAGCCAGTTATTAACTGTCAAATGGTTCTCATAAACTTGAAAAGTGAAGTTGGATTTGATGCATAATAGTGAAGAAATATTTGCATATATTCTCTAATTTCAAATACAGTTTGCTCTTCCTTTTATTACTTGTCAAGGAGGTATGGCCCCCTAACTAGATTGATCTCTTTTCTTTTGCATGCTGCCAAGTGACATCAAGTATATTACTGCCTGTGACTTCGTTGTAGAGTGCTCCAGTTTTCCAGCAATGCACCTTTTGCTGTTTTCCGATCCCAATCTATGTTAAGAAAGTACTGAAAAGTACTGAGAAGCGTCAGTTGCCGCTGTTTTCCGATCCCAATTTATTGCTGATACATTCTGTGCTTTACAACAGGTTGTAATGATTGACGGGCGAGAAATCGGCGATGGGAAAATTGGTCCAGTCACTAGACAAATCCAGAACGCATACAAAGTCCTGACAGCAGGGCAAGGAGTACCGATACCGAGGATTGCTGAGGTGTAATTGTCGAAGATGCATCCCTTATCTAGCTAGGATCAGTCCCCCAAGGAGCCTGATGATACCAATCTAGCACAACAATAAATTAATAATCTCCATTTATCACTGTTGTTTAAAGGCACCATGTGGAGCATAATAATAAATTAATAATAATCTCCATTTATTATCACTATTGTTTAAAGGAACCATGTAATCATTGTTATTCCAAACAGGATGTATACTTCTGGAGATTATAAACGCAATAAGTCATTGCACTGGTATGCGCTCATATGCGTCTAAGTTGCCTAGTACTCTAATCCCCGTGCTTATTGCTAATCCAATTTGCCACCATGTTCCATGCCCATGCATACGATTCCAGTGCTTTTTGTCGAATCTGAATCTCTCTCTCTCTTAATTTCCTTGCAGCATGCAATATATGGGCATGTTTGGTTCTCTTGTTAAATTTTAGCTGCTAAACTTTAGTCACTTTAGTAGAAACTTTCAAACACAGTGACTAAAAAGGAGCTAGTCACCCATGAGTAGCTAAAATAATTTTAGCTAACTAAAATTTAGCAAGGGGAACCAAACAGGGTCTATATATCTTTATAGGAGAGCACAAGCATTTTCATTGCTGCGTGTTGGAACCAAATCTCCAAGGAGCTCAGTGCAGCATAGTAAATAAGGCCTAAGGGTATGCTGGAACCCAGCAATGAAGATGGCAGAAAGTAAAACATATAGATACAAACCCAAGACATTTCTAAAGCATTAGTCCATCTCTATTTTCAGTAGTCCAGAAACCTTCAAGGCTACCAAAAATGGAACACAAAAAGTCCATGGCTCCAAACTACTGTGTTCGTGCATCAGACAATGCATTCAGAATTCAGATTTCAGACGAGCAAACAAGGGTTCATACAGAGCAAACTAGTATGGCGGCAATAGAAGTGCAGAATCACATAGGTTCAGAAGATAAAATGTGCATGAAACTGACATGCTGCTGCAAAAACTACAAGACACTGTTTTGATAGAGGTGTCAACCAATCACTACACTTGGTAGCCTCACAGAGATGCGATGACGTCATCATTGGTTATGCTTTCAAATATATCGTGCTCCAGGAACACCAGTAAGCAGTCACTGGTCCACTGGTTGCAGGGTTCTTTCATCATTGTGCTGTCTATGAACTTCATTGTTGAAGATGCTGTCTTGGCGATAGCTGCTGTGCCAGGAAGGATGAGAGCGAGTTTCAGGAGCAGATAAACCAATGGATACATGTTGTTCTTCCCTGTCCCCACCATCTTCACAGAAAGATCGCTCAATCTAACCATTTCATGAAATCTGGCATCAGAGCGCACATCAGTTATGAACACCTGGAGTTGCAGATCAAGTGCTGCAATAGATGTATCGGGAAACTCAGATGGATAGAACCGAGCAAACTTAATGAGCTTGTCCTTATCAAAAGCTTGGAAAAGATTGCGTGGGTTTAGGCATGATGCGAGGCAAACCAATTCAGAGCTTTCCTTGCTAAAGCGCTTATCAAGCTCCCTGAGTTGGTCGTTGATAACTTTTACAAAGACATGAATATGGTAATGCTCCAAGTTTGTCGATGTTGGAGATTCATCGTCGCTCCACCTGTGGTGTGCATACTGCTCTCCCATGTCAGGCATAGGCATGTCACTCTCGGTGCAAAGCAAGTCCACTTCCATGAGAAAAGATGGCCATCCTTCATCTCTCAGTGCCAGCAACTGTCTCTTGGACTCCTTGAGAAGAATCATAAACTTCTCAGCATCCAGGTCGTTCCTGTCCAAGGCCAGAGACAATTCATTTGTAGCAGCTAGTACATCTCGCATCAAGAGCAAAACAAAGGGCATGTCCTCGGTGAATGCCCATTGTGCTCTTAATACCGTAAGTTTCTCATCAGTCCTTTTGGAATCATCTCTCCCCATAAAGTGCATCACAAACAGCAGGTAAATAAGCAGCGAGTTTCACTAGTGCCTCATAGTATGAGCCCCAGGATGTCTCACCTGGCTTCTCAAGGTTGTTATCCAGATTCAAGCCTCTCTCTTGGATCAGCGAGCGGACCCTTTGATTGAACTGAGGAGACTCTTGAACTAATTTTGACAAAGCATCAATAGCTCGGAAAAGCTGGAAAGTTTCAAGCAGATTTTGGGAAGTAGAGGCAAGAATGGAATGCAACTGGAAAGCGGAAGGATGAACATAGTACGCTGATGCACTTGCTTTACTGACCAATGTTTTTAGTTCAGAAAAAGTTTCATCACCATACCGAGCCAAGCCATAACCTTGGCCCCGCACATTTGTCAAGCTCAATCCAGCTTCAGAAAGCATCAAATCCACTGCCACTTTGACATCAGGCTCTGGCACAATCCCAAGAAGCCTCTCCAAAACCTCACCCTTGCCATTGAGATAGCGCACAAACAGAACCATGTAGCATTTCCCTGTGGAAGGGGGAGAACACATATCAACGACTATCCCAAAGGGATCTCCCTGGAACTCATTGGCAATACCTTTTCTTACTTCTTTAGCAAACACATGGGCAATATCCTTGTCAATGGTAGGTTTCACCGCCCGCATCCGGCGGGAAGCACCGCGATGTGATGCACCTCTCTCGAACATCAGATTGACCATGTAGCTAGACATGTCGATGATATTCCTTTCCTCAAATGATCTCCCCGACCCATTATCCAGAAAAGCCATCCCTTCTCTCAAGGAAAACCTCATGAGATCGATTGCTTGGTCAATGTCGACCTTCACATGAGATGGACCTTCTTCCTGAACCTCCTTGTTAACGACATCAGCTACATATGCGCCTGAAGATTTGGCCTTCTTACGTGATGGACCTCGCCGAGGCCCCTTCCTAACAACATCAGCAACATATGCCCCTGAAGATTCGTCTGAGTGGAAGTGGGCACCACTGGCTTCAGTACAGGATTGGCAATCTGATGGCTCCATACCCTAATTCACCAAGCCAAATAGCAAGCATTCAGTCACAAGCAGATCCCCATGAGTATGGAATCACAGAACTGAATAATAAAGACATAAAGAGTAGAGATATATGGGCAATCGTATGGGTTTTGCGTATTATAAAACTCGACAGGTAAACTCGAGCCCTAAAACTTTTCCTGTGAGAGATTGCCTGGGGCCGCATTTACTGATACACGCGATCATATATAGATGAGGGATTTGGGGATCAAGAAATGGTACCTCGGAGGGAGGCGAAATGCAGGGCAAGGAAGCGGAGCGCCTCTCCGCGCTACTCTCGCCCACTTTGCAAACCTAGCGGCGGCAGAACACGGATGTTTTGCCCCCTCGTATACACTGGACTTCGATTATGTCATGCTCAGTCAAATATTTTCTTCTCCATCAGCGACTCCAGATTAGGCCTTCTTCAGTTGGCGAAACAAAAAGTTTTCGGCCACCATAGTACTTTCATTTACTTTTGACAAATATTGTTCAATTATAGACTAATTAGACTCAAAAAATTTATCTCATTATTTACAGTTAAATTGTGTAATTAGTTTTTATTTTTGACTATATTTAATGCTTTATGCATGTGTCGTAAGATTTAATGTGACGAAAAATCTTGAAAATTTTTGGTTTAGGTCTAAAAAATTATAATGTGGGCTGTGGGGGCTGTTTGGGTTTGGGCTGAATAGAATGTGGCCATGTGGGCTTGGAGAAAATAACAGAGACATAGCTCCGCAAGTGGTTGGCCTTCAAATTCCAAGTTAGTGAAATCTAGTTCAAAGTTGAACCTTTTTTTATAATTGCAAAAAAAAAAAAATCCTAAACCTAGTTGTAAGCAGATATTTGTGAAATATTTGCGAACGTTACACATGTGCCCATGACCTTTTTTGAAAATAAAGCTGAAACCTAATCCACCGATTGACAGTTATCTTTTCTTTTTTCTAATCATCTCCTGATTATCCTTTTCTAGTTCGTCCCGCTCTCTCTCTAAATTGCATCAATGAAGAGAGAGAGAGAGAGAGAACAAATAAGATCCTATCCCCCTAATAGCAAATACTCATTCCTATTTATTGATAGAAAGATCATCACGATCTTACGAACATACTCCTCCGGGCAGCTTTTGTAAGGCGAACATGCAAAACAAGATTGCCCGCCTAATGATATGGGTAGTGCTTTCAAGATTTTTTTTTATCAACTTGACCCGCCTAATGATCTTAAAAAATAAATACAAATTTTCCCTGTCTAAAAAACTGCGAAGTGATTCAGTGAGGGATGGAGGAAGACAATGATCCCCCATTGTGTTTCTTTGTTTAACGTAATAATACTAAGTTACTATAATAAGGCAGAGCTATGTGTGGCTTTGCATGGAACCATACGCCCATAACCAACTTGAGTTAGCTTAATTTCAACAGATTTAAGTCCTCGCCAAAAGAAATGAAGTCAGTAATCCTGATATGAGTTCAGATTCTTCCACCTGTGACAGAAATGAATTATCCAGGTAGCCTATAGAACGATGTAAAGAAGAGAGTTTCAGCATGAAACATGAATCCATCTAGTCCCCGTACTACATAAACATTCAAGCTGACAAAAACACTGGACACCAGAATTCCAAATCTTCAAAACCGTATAATTCTGTTCATGCATCAGGCAATGCATTTAGATGAACAAACCAAGAGAGACAGAAAAAAAAATGCATAGGTTGAGCAGATAAAGTAACAGCTCATGAAACCAACACCTCCATGATGCAACAAAAGCTCCAGTTACCGACCCAGCAATGTAGCCTCAAAGAGATGCAATGACAGCGTCATTGGTAACATTTTCAAATATGTCACGCTCCAGGAACAGCAATAAGCAGTCACTGATCCACTGGTTGCAAGGTTCTTCCTGCATAGTGCTATCTATGAACTTAATCGCAGAGGATGCTGTCTTGGCAGTGGCCGGTGTCCCAGGAAGGATGAGAGCAAGCTTTAGAAGCAGATATACCAGAGGGTACACAGTGGCCTTGCCTGTCTCCACCATCTTAACAGAAAGCTCACTGAGAGCACTCATTTCCCGAAACCTGACATCAGAGCGCAAGTCCGCTACAAAGGCTTCAAGTTGCAGATCAAGTGTTGCTATGTCAGAATCAGAGAAGTCGGATGGGTAGAGCCGAGCATACTCGAGAAGCTTCTCCTTATCAAAAGCTTGGAAAGAATTGTGTGGATTTAAGCACGATGAAAGAACAAACAACGAAGAGCTTTGCTTGCTGAAACGCTTGTCAAACTCGTTGAGGTGAATATTGATAACCTTTTCGAAGAAATCGATATGGTAGTGCTCCAGGTTCGTCATCGTTGGGGCATTGCCCCTCAATCTTGGCCGGGGTTCAAATTTGGCACCCATATTGGGCATGTCGAATTCATTTTCACTGCAAAACAAGCCGACTTTGTTGAGGAAGGATGTCCATCCTTTATCCCTCATTACCTGCAGCTGCTGCTTGGCCTCCTGGAGGAGAGCCATACAGTTCTCTGCGTCCACATATTTCCTGTCCAAGGCCAATGAAAGCTCATTTGTAACACTAAGTACATCTTGCATCAAAAGCAAGCCAAAGGCAAAGTCATAGGACAATCCTTTAAGTACTTTGTATGCCAGATATGTCTGATCATGGTCTTTCACCTCTTCTCTCACAAAGTAAAGTGCATCACAAATTGGATCAAGATAAGCAGCAAATTTCACTAGTGCCTCATAATATGAACCCCAGCTCGTTTCACCAGGTTTCTTAAGATCACTGGCCAGGTTCAACCCTCTCTCTTGAATTAGTGAACAAACCTTTTCTGTGAACTGGGGACATTCTTTGACTAGATTTGACAGTGCATCGACAGTTTGGAACAGCTCATAAACTTTAAACTGCCAATGGGAAGAATGTATAAGACAAGAATGCAGCTGGCAGAGATAAGGATGAACATAGTACTCCAATCCATTCTCGTTAGTGATTAAT
>Ga0182004_10001160_pt1 | contig 18702 bp, 15 predicted proteins | sample Sormic07211540_1_FD_120479 | JGI IMG/M metagenome (GOLD analysis project Ga0182004, IMG submission 120479) | Endophyte microbial communities from Sorghum bicolor roots, Mead, Nebraska, USA - 072115-40_1 MetaG | ecosystem: Host-associated > Plants > Roots > Unclassified | place: USA: Nebraska...
AGATTTTTAGAATAATTTATAATATGAAATGGAGAGAGTAGATGAGAAGATGGCGGGGCTACGTCACAAGCGCAATCGACGTCAGTTGGTGTACTTCTTCACTTTTGGTTTTTCTGGGTGCTAGCTAGGATTGGAAACAGCAGTCTCGTTTGTACTGAACATTCATATTACAGATTTTGCTCTATATAAAAGCAGATACTACTATCATTTTATTTTTTTTTAATGCTAAAGGTGCACTCTCTAGGCCTTGTTTATTTTCATCTGAAAACTCAAAATTTTTCAAGATTTTCTGTCACATCGATTAGTTGAAATTTATAAGACAAATTTTTTGAGACTAATTGGTCTATGGTTGGATAATAATTACGACAAACAAACGACAAACAAACGAAAGTGCTACAGTGTCATGAAAATTTTTTCTTCAAAAACTAAACACGGCACTTTTTTTTTGAAAAATTAACACGACACTAATCTATGCATTCTTGCCATTGCCAACGGGAAAAGCAGCTTTGACTTTTGGACCACGAGAGTGCCTCGATTCCCTGAGATGCACGCTTCGCTGAACGAGTAAAAACAACCGTACGTGATCGAGAAAGAGGAAGGTGCCCATCTCAACTTCCAAGTGCTTTGCAGCTACTAGCCAGCTACGGTGAATCCACACATCTCTAGTGTCGATGCCTCCCAAGTCCCAAGTACCAATCCGCGCGCTCTTCCGGTCTCTCTATCTAGGCGACCACGGAGAGCGACGCCCCTCTGAAGCCCTCCAAGATGGCCACGGCGTGCAGTGCAGGACTGGCCGCGGTCGCGCGCTGGGACCGCGGGCGACTCCACGTCGACGAAGATGTTGCCACAGGGCGATAGCGACAGGCGACGACGGTGCCGGCGGTGACCCGGTGCAACTCGATCGTCACTACAGTCATGGAAACGTCATTAACACACGATTAACGATGGAGAGAGAGAGAGAGAGGGAGCAATGTATAGATGGGCTGTGCTAGGCCTGAAACAACATGATCAGGTTCGACCTGAAGAATTCCGAATTCAGATGGAGCAAGGTGAATCATAGAACCAAGTGCTTGGCTATAAGACAAGCGATTAGAGCCATGTTATATAATAAGTTGTCTCATACTTGTCTCTAAATTACCTTCTCTTTCCTATTTTTTTTCACAACACTTGTTATTTGGGCCCACCACTACCTATGCATCCGTGCCCAGCTTGATGCTTACATAAGAGTCAAGCTATTATCTCTCTCTTTTTTTCTCTCCTCCACATCAACATTAGCTTGGCTATAAGCCCATTATTGTACCTGCTCAGCTATAGATAGTTAGCTGCTGCACAAACCTAATAGTTCGATTGGTTTCACACGATGCCGAACAAATAATACTACATACACAACCTATAAACTGTACCAAACAGAGGGGACACATAAGAACAGATCGTCACTATAAGAGGTCCTGAAACCTAATTAACCAAACAAGCACAAGTAGCCCCTGATCTCCCCCGGATAGGAACCGGCCGGGCCGCCGGAGCAACATTATCGCTTCGCCATGAACGGGCGATGGATCAGTAGTAGTACCGGCGGTTGTGGTTGTTGCGGATGGCACAGCAGCCGAGCGAGTAGACGAGCATGAGGAGCACCAGAACGACGACGTTGAGCGCGGCCACGGCTCTCCAGTGGAGCCTTGCGGTGGCCACCACGCCGGCCTTGCACGCGTCGCACTGGAAGCACAGCACGCGCTGGTCGTTGCTCCACGCGCGGCAGTCGATGGCGTCCGCCGCCGTGGCCGCGCCCGACGAGGGGGTTGCCCAGAACGTCGCGTTGACGGACTGGAACCCGCAGTACGCCGGCGGCTTGCAGCAGCCAGACTGCACCGTTGGGCGTTGGCGTCATTACATAGTAGAAGAAGAGAATACATTATAAACCGCGGTCGTCGTGTGATGATTACCAGTTTACCACGCTGGCATAGTGGCATGTCGAGTGGAACAACGAACCGTGCCGTGCATGGTGGTGCCATGCATGTATTGCCATGCAACGCAACTGGCGGATCCGTGCATGCATGCGTACCTGAACGAGCGGCAGGTACCGCCGGTACAGCTCGCCGGCGTTGATCCCGCCGTGGACCCAGCCGCCGCCGCACACGCCCGCGTCCGCGATGCAGCTCTGGATCCGCTGCCACGTCTCGTAGTCCGCGACCCTGTCCTGCAGCCAGCCGGAGTAGTCCCCGATCCGGTACTCCCCGTACCCGGCCCCGGACACGGCGGCGGCGGCGCCCCTGTTGGTGACGGCGAACGCGAACGCGGTGGCCACGAACATGCCGATGAGGATCACGAAGATGGCAACGACGTACACCCAGAGGAGCGGCGTGGCGCGGCAGCACGCGCCGGCCAGCGCCAGGAGCGACAGCAGGAGGAACGCGGCGCCCAGCGCCATGGCGGGCACCCGCACCAGGCGCTGGCACTCGGTCGCCGGTTGCGCCAGGACGTAGGCGCCCGCGCCGATGAGCGCCACGGAGGCGACGAGGGAGATAAAGTTCAGGGCGCCCAGGACGCCGTTGGAGAGGCTCACCATGGCTCGAGTGCTGGACCCTACGTGCCCACGTCCTTCCTTCCTTTTCCCAATATGTGTGTATGTGATCTGTTGTCCTACCCTACAGAACAAATGGCTTTACGTATGTGCTTGCCTCGCTCTAGTTGCAGCCGCCCTGTTCGCTTCATCCGACTGCTGCTTGGGATCCACTGCCCGCTCCCTGCTGTTTGGGGATCAAGAATGCAAACAAAAGAGCGGGAAATGTGGCCAAGGCATTGGTTTTCTTGCTCCGGTAACCCAGTTTACGCCCTGACAGAACTGAGATTTATCCCGGAATTTGCAGTTGTTTGTACTAGAAGATGGCAATGTGGCACTTCAGGATGACTCGGGAGGCTGGCCACAAAACGCGGCAGAGGGCATGGCCACGAGGACCGAAGCGACTAGCGAGCACACCCATTTTGCACGCCAATCCCCACGCCACGCCGCGCCACTCTGGCAAACAGGAAACAGTAGGGGGGCAGGCAGCAAAGCACCAAGATCGAAAGATCCAAAGAGCACACCAGATCATAGGTTTGACCAAAATAGCATACATTGGCACCCGCAAATGCAAGACTGTGTATAGTTGACATTGTTTCAGGCTTTCAGCTAAGAACCATACATGCTAGAGAATATCCAGCGAATCAAAATTGTTTGTCGAGCAACGAGTGACCACTGATGAACAACCACCAATCCTTTGGCCATCTTTAAGATCTGAGCAGAACTAGTAAGGCTTGAATTTCCTCTGAGCCCTAAGCTCCTGTATCCTTTTCTTGTCCTGCTCGAACTTGCTTTGCAACATTGCCAGTTCTGCGCAAGAAACACAAAGCTGTAAGTTCCCAGGGCCCATCATGTTATAGAAAAGACATCACGCAGCACAGATGGACCGGGAAAAAAAAGGAACTCTTTTCGTGAGTGAATTCATGCTTACTAAACCTGTAAAACTTGAGTCAAAAATAACTTGAACTCAATAAGTTGTTCGACAAGAAAAACTTGAACTAAAAAATGGAAAACAATAATAACGGGTTTCAAATTTCTGAACTAACTAGAACCTCAATGTATCACACACACACAAGAGTAAGAGTAAAAACTTCTCACAGATGGTTCATCTGACAAGTCCAATCTAGATTACAAAATGGCTGTGGACTTGTGGTTCCAAACACTGAAGATGCAAAACAGAACCAAATTCTTCCCCAAAACAGAACAGACAATATCAAGATGAAGGTTACCCATACTCAGAATGGCAAACAATGGAACAGATTATTTATCATGGCTGATCAACTGCATGACATTACAAGTCCAAGCAGTTCATGCTGTGCAATATATGGTCTGAGTTCTATCATGTGTAACCAGGGAGTGGAATAACAAATAAGAAGTCTTGTTAAGCAATGATGACATACCACTGAGGTGGGCTTCTCGTTTCTGAAATCTGTAGAAGTTCGTATCAACTTCCTTGGGTTTCTTATTAGCCATTTTCTCTTGCATTGCAGTAAGAGATACAGAGCCAACAGCTGTTCCAGTTTCAGCATCAGTGGTCTTTTTCCTCCCCTTGTGATGCACCACAACCGTCCATCCATCTTCTGCTGCACGGGCCTCCCTTTCTTTCCTCTCCTGAAATAATCAAGTAGGTATTAGGAACAAACAACTTGCTTGTTTTGCTTCTTCAGACGATATATATGTCATGGAGGAAACAGTCACCTTCTCTTGTTGTTCCTCATGAGCAACAATAAACTCATCTATTCTTTCCTGCAAGGCTTTCAAGCCAGGTCTCTTCAGTTTGTACTCCAAGATCCATTCTGTTGAGAGTCAAGACATCACATATAAGCTATTAAGACTTTGGTGCATGAAGCTGCTAATTCTAACAGAAAAGGAGAAGAAAAATGTGAAATTAATTGGATCACAACATCAATCACTAAGTCTGCAACACATATTGCCAACTCTAGAACTTGCATCACAGGAGTCAGCAAGCTAGTAGATAAACTAAAAGGTATTTGGCTTTGTATGTCAGCTTTCTTTTGAAGCTGGCGCCTAAAGTGAATTCCATCTGTATTGGTCCTAGGAGGAATTTGTATTATATAATACACATATGTAGTCTTTTACTCCCCCAGATTGTTCAAAGAAAGTATTGCTTTGGGAGTTAGACTATGAGTAGAGTTGAACCGTATACAAATTTACCGGTACCGTAAATATATCATTAGAAAAATAGTCATCAAACAGTCAAAGTTGCTTGTGAAGACTGTTGATGTCCACTGACTGGAGTGAAAATTTAGGCAAGTTACAAAAATACAACACTAAGAGTTCTTTGGATATAGTACATTCAGTATTTAATTGTGAACACTACTTTCCATCAAATAACTTCACAAAGAAATGTCAGCATAGACTAGCAAAATAGTATCTCAGATATCAGAACTCAAAAGCAGAACATTACTTTTCATTCCTCTGGAACAGTCTTCATCAACTGATGGAATCTCATCAGCGTTTGCAGTACTAACTTCAACATGTCTCTCCAAGTTGTTATTATTATCTTTACATGATGCATGCTTATCTTTCTTCTTGGCCTTCCCAGTTTTTTTAACTTCCACTGCAATCAATGGACAGACATGCCACAGAAAGCATAAATATTTATGCAAAACATTGAACTGATACTTCAGAACAACTTTGACTCAGAGACAACCCTGCTAGTCTTACTTTTCTTTCCCCTCTTTGACTTCTGAGGCTCTTCATTATCCACATCTTCACTCAGTGCTGCAAGTTGGTTGACATCAGCTGCATAAATATTAGCTATAATGTAAATTACAAATGGAAGAACTACTATATAATGACTAATGAGAACACTAGGACATAATATAGGATATCAACTGGTTCTTGCACGAACTCACTACTTAAACCATTTAAGTCTGAGAAAAGATCAAGGCAATCAATTTGTCAAGACAAACGCGCAGCACCAACAAGCAATCTTACCACTTTGAGTTTCTTTACTTTGATTTTCATGCAGGATTTCTTCTGTGTCAGTAATCCCAGCAGAGCTCTTCCCTCCCTTTACCTTCTTTTTCTTTTTCTTCAGCTTAGGTGCTCCAGCATCATCGGTAACAACTGAACTTTCATACACGACAGCAGGACTGCTACTTTCCATTAGCTTCTTTTTGCTCTTCTTCTTCAGCTTAGGCATTGCAGGATCTTTACTGCCTGACAGTAATTCCACCACACCATCTTCCATATCATGATTACTCTTAACATTGGCATGCTTATTTTTCTTCTTCTGCTTCACCAATGGAATTTTCTTTCTCCTTGCCAATTCTTTATCTGGCATTCAAAGTTGAAGATGGAAAACATTGCCTTAGACAATTTAGGTCTGTTCCACATTTTCATTACACAAAAAAAGAAGAAAAAAGAGCTTGATAGCTGTAACCAGGGCACAGCAAACAACTTAAGAACTGTTGTAGGATACAATGAAACAAATAAAACTACTTGGGACAAAACTACTGATTCTGATTTCTGAAACACAAGTATATAAAAGAAATGGGAGGAAAACGACACGAAATCCATACAATTACCTTCTTTAACGCCATGCTCGGCAGCGGGTTCGCTATCGACGGCACATTCCAAAGCTCTGTCCTTCTTCCTCTTCAGCTGCTTCCTCTTCACCCCAAGCGCCAATTTCTTCTCCTCCTTCGCTTCCCGCGAACCCTTCTTGTCTATAAAGAGCAAACTCTCAATTTCCCTCCCTAATTCGAACTAATACAATCAGGAAGCAACGGAATTTAGAGGGGCGAATGTGCAGAACCTTTGGATTTCCCCATCACAGATTAGTAACCAAGCCTACGGAGGAAAGCAGCCAAACGGGTAGCTCCGCAGAGATCTCCGTCCGTGGCTTGCCCCAGGCTGTGGCGGCGCCGGAGAGGGGTGGCGGCTGTGACGACTGTCGCCAAGCGGCGTCGCGGAACTCCGATGGGTTTTAGGTTTTGGGCCTCGGCAGTTGGTATTGGGCCTTTCAGACAGATGAAACCCAGACAAAGGTGGCCCCCACGTTCCAGTGACTTGCAAAGGTGCCGCGTGGACCCGACCTGCCAGTTTATAGTGATTACGCTTTGCGCCTTCTAAAACCCTAGTCCAGAACGAACTAAAACCCGCAACCGCGAAGCCACTAGTAGAAGGCGGCGGCGGCGGCGGCGGCGATGGGGAGCGACACGGAGACGGAGAAGAAGAAGACCCCGGTGGCGCTGATGCCCATCGCGAAGCCCCTCGCTGGAAAGAAGCTCTGCAAGCGGACCCTCAAGCTCGTGCGACGAGGTTCGTGAGACTTTCGCCTTCGCCCAATTAGATTCCGTGTTTGCTCTATTCGGTTGCGAGTTTCTTCTCATCCTGTTGTGATTCTTGGCGAATTTGCAGCCTCTGAGGCCAAGTGCCTCAAGCGCGGAGTCAAAGAGGTAGTCAAGAGCATTCGCCGCGGGAACAAAGGGTAAGCCAACTCTAGTTTATTTTTTCCCCTTCCTAATCAGTGCTTGATAAACTTTGAATTGCCTAATTGGCTAGTCGTCGTGGCAATCAGCTTTTAGGGCACATGGTTCTCACTTAGAGTTTATATACATCTTCACTTACGAAATGGTATACAGCTTAGGGCACATGCCTAATTGCCTAATTGCCGTAGTGGTATTTTACTCATATAAAAAAATCCAATAATACCTTATTTGATTTACTTGGAAATCCACATGAGTAACAAATGGTAATCGAATGCACTTATTGTGGTGAAATTGTCCAATTTTTTGGATGCAAAATGAACTGTTGTCTATTGTGTGGAGAACTTGCTTCTCTTGATGTTTAGATTTCCTGCAGCATTTCTTGCCTAATTGTTAGCATCATCGGAATCTGCTTTGTTTTTTTGCAGGTTGTGTGTGATTGCTGGAAATGTTTCTCCTATTGATGTGATTACACATGTTCCTATACTATGTGAGGAAGCTAATGTTCCTTACATATATGTTCCATCAAAAGAGGTGGGTTTACATTTCCCCATTTTATTTAGGTTCAAGTTTTCTGCACTGGTGTGGGTGTAGAATTCTGTCACCACCATGTAAGATATTGAGATGACAGTTACAACTGCATGTTGCATGTCCATATAAACAAAGAGTGCTTAAAGTTGCTTATCAGATGACCAAAATCCATAAATTTCTTCATACATTGAAAATGCTGTGTCATCTTCCTGGTAGCAGTTGCCTGTTAGTGACGGACTGTTTTTGGTCTGATCACATAACAACTAAGTACCACCACCTATTTGTCTTGTCATTTGATAACTGTTCTAAATAAATTGTTAAAAGACATCCATGCACATGTAAATACTAATGGCATGTTTGGTTCCTAGCCACAAAAATTTGTCTAAGGTTATGTGCTCAAAATATGTGCTACACCTTAGTAAGCCTAAGAGAATCTTGCCACACTTCTGATTCATTGACGTGTGGGGCCTAATTTAAATATTTAATGGAAGGCAATCTTACCACACTTTGTGGTGGTAACAAAACAGCAGCCAAAGTTGGTCAAACTTGGCTAACCTTAGATGTGGCAAATGATGGCAAGTTGTGGCTAGCAAGTAGCAACCAAACACCCCATAAATACCATACCTGAATGTTAAAATCCACATCACAAAGACCATTTGTCCTTCTCAACAGCAAAATTATCTTGATCATCAAGCATACTTGAAGATTAACAGTAGGTAACCTGGGTTCTGTAAAAAAAAATGGTAACATGAGGAAATACTACATGTTAATTTAGTTCTTTACATTGTATTGCAGTCAATTATTTTTATAGGATGCTTATTCTTAGAAGACAAGCCCAATATACTGATGTGTCATTTGCCTTCTGAACAGGATCTTGCGACTGCAGGAACCACAAAGAGGCCGACTTGTTGCGTCTTGGTTCTGACCAAACCAACCAAGGGGGAGCTCAGTGAAGAGGTGAAGGATAAACTGAAGTCAGACTATGACCAAGTTGTAACGGAAGTTGCTGAGGCTACGTCTGCAATGTTCTGAGGACCATATTATCTGAGAATCAGGCAACTCCATGTGCACATCTTTCTTGGTGTAGTATGTAACTTGATCCTGTCAACCTGCCCTGCCTGCTTGGAACAACCGCACCAGTATGTTTTGCATGGTGGCTGGAGCGATATGACTATATGAGTTTACCTGCATATTATGGACTATCCTTGTTGGCGTATTATCCTATTATTAATGATTAGATTTAGCCAATTATAATCAGTTCGGTGACCACACTGTTTCCTTGGGTTGTCGAATCTTGGTAGCTAGTAGGCACGTTCCAGGTCTTGTGTTGATGACTTGTCACAAGATGTGCCTGTAAATCTTGCGGTATCTTAGCGCCTTATATCAGGATCAGTCTTCTGCTCGTTTGGGTTTATAGAACTTCAATTCAAATTTTGTGGGGTGCATGGTTCACAAGTTTTCCTCTTGGGTTCGATCAGCGTGCGGCAAAGCGCTGTTCGTTTGATGTTTGATGGAAGCGTGCGGCAACTCTTCGTTCTGTTTGTTTGATAGACAGTTTTCTTGACCTCTGGTGTCTGGAGCCACGCAAAGATTGTCGGATCGATAAAAGCGCGGTCGTACTCGTATTACAGCAACAATACAGCTGTGCTACCGTCCCTTCAGAATTCAGAGCTGTTTGCGGGTACGCAGCTGTGTGCTAGCGTCCCTTAAGAATTCAGAGCTGTTTGTGGGTACGCAGGGAAACAGCTCAGGTTTTTTTGCACTGGTACTCTGATCTTTTGATGCTTCGTCTGGATCTTAGCTTCACGGCGCTTCTGTTTGAAAGCTTGTGGCAAACACACGATGAGACACGACAAAGTTGGCTCCGGGATTTCTGTGCTTGTTACTGTTGGGATACGTCAAGTATCAGTCTCTCTCTCTCTAGGAGACTGGGACTGACTACTGAGACAGGGACGCTCACGGAGCCGGGTGTTTTATTTATTTATTTTTATATATATATAAAAACAACAATACGGAGCCGAGTTGGAGTGGTTGCGTGCTTGCTTTGAGAGATTTGCGCTGCTCTCGAGCTGCCGCCGAGGAGCCAACAACCATTTCCAATCCCGGCCAGGCAAAGGAGTGGGTTGGGTTAAGTAGGATTCTAATGCGTGGCCAAACTTGTGGAATGTAGAGATTCCCTTGGGATAGTCATGCCCTAAACAATGACAAGCAAAAGATCCAACGGCAAAATGGCCTCTATCTCGCAACTCTTTATGTGATTCACTTGCCACTTCGATAGTAAATAGTACTACCAGATGGAGTACTGTCTATGTTGTTGTTGTTTTTAGAGAAAATCTGTGTTGTTATTTCAAGGTAGAGATTCCCTTGGGATAGTCATGCTCGCAAATCTGTTTTTTTAGATGGAGCAAAGCATACAACCATCAACTGATCTAAATTTGGTTTAAAAAAGTTCATTTCAAAAGAAAATTAAATTAAGCGTACTAGAATCCTGGCACGGTTTTACTTGCCCAGAAAGCCCTTCCTGTGCAGTCTTTTTATCCTGCTGGTCAAAGATACTTGAGGGCGGGCGATGGCGAATGGCGCAAAGAGCCTTTTTGTTGATGACCTGACTGGCCACCATGCGTTCATGCTTCAGGGCTGAGATCACCTGGTCAAATGGTCAATCCCAGCATACAAGGTGCATGATACTTGCAAGGTGCAGTGCTGGGCTGTGAGCAGTGGATTCTACAGCCGTATCCTGGGCTCCTGCAGGCATGCATGCCACTGTGTGGCTCTGTGCAATCGCGTGAAATGGATTCTGTTGACCTCGAAGCTTGCTGTAGCCAACAGCCAAACTAGCACAGCTGATCAGAATCAGGCCACTCGGGTCTGTTTGGTTATTGATGTTTGGTTTGGGTGATTAACGTCTTGTTTAGGGCCTTGTTTACTTCCAAAAAATTTTGCAAAATAAGAATAGTAGCACTTTCGTTTGTATTTGACAAATATTGTCCAATTATAGACTAACTAGACTCAAAAGATTCGTCTCGTCAATTCCGACCAAATGTGTAATTAGTTTTTATTTTCATCTATATTTAATACTCCATGCATACGTCTAAAGATTCGATGTGACGGGGAATTTGAAAAATTTTGCAAAATTTTTGGGGAACTAAACAAGGCCTAGATGCACCTAAAAACCCAAAACTTTACAAGATTCCCCATCACATCGAATCTTGCGACACTTGCATTGAACATTAAATATAAATAAAAAAGATAACTAATTGCACAGTTTTTCTGTAAATCACGATACAAATCTTTTAAACCTAGTTACTCTATGATTGGACCATGTTTGTCAAATAAAAACGAAAGTGCTACAGTGTCAAAATCCAAAAAGTTTTTGAATCTAAATAAGGCCTAAAAGAGACCTTTTAGTCCACTTTAGTCTGGGTGTTTGGCTAAATGAGACTAAAAGGTGAGGTTTAACTCCATTTAGTCTAGTTTAGCTCCCCTTTGGTGACTAAACTTTAGCTCTCCTTTTAGTCCCAGTTAAGGGGTGTTTAGTTTGAGATGTTAAAATTTAACAGGTACTGTAATATTTTCGTTTTATTTGATAATTAAGTGTCCAATTATAAACTAACTAGGCTCAAAAGATTTGTCCCGTAAATTTTTTTTTAGCTGTGTTTTTAGTTTTGTAAATAGTATATATTTAGTACTCCATGCATGTGTCCAAACATTCGATGTGATGGGTGTTAAAAAAATCCTAAGGAACCAAACAAGGCCTTAATCCATGTGTTTGCAAAAAAAAAGTGACTAAGAACAGCTCCAAGAGCTTGGCTAAAATTAGTAGCCAAATTCTATTGTTGAGCCATTTTTTAAAATATAAAGCTTCTTAAAAAAGAAGTCTGCAACAACCTTGCTATTTTACAAAATCGGATAGCTAGTGTCAGTGGTTGCCTATATATGGCCACCGAAAATTAAGGGATAACCAACTTTCTATTTTAAGCCTACTTTTTACTATGCAAAATTTAAAATAGCCTCCACAACAAGAATAGCCAAGCTCTTGGAATTGCAAGAGACTTTGTATATTCTTCCTAAATACTACGAATAGCAATTTTGATGAAAAACTACCATCCAACAGCTTCTCTAAATGGTCATCTAAATATAGCCATTGTCTATTCCGGGTTTTTCGCTAGTCAAATATAGAAGACGAGAATGACTCTCTAGAGTGCGCATGAATTTAGCAAAACTGTTGGAAAGTAAAAAAAATATAGAAAACGTTTTTTTATGCAAATGGCTCTTCAAATGATGATTTAGATAGTGAGATTTAAAAAAGTTATTGGAGATGCTCTAAATAGGCTAAAGTTAGCTAACTAAACTTTAGCTGTCCAAACCAAACAGGCCTCGCAACTACTAAGTGCCATCATTGAGATGATGGCCATACATAAGTCGTTGCACTTGCACGGTTGCAAAAGGATTATCCAAAGCTCGTCCTTAGTAGAAAACCAACCAAACCAGGCCAATGATGCAGGCTTCCCTTGGACAGGAAGTTGAGGTTTGGACAGCTGAGGCAACATTATGACTCACGCCCCCATGCTTGGATCTTTATCAAGCATGCTCACTTCTGCCGGAACATCAGTAAAACCTCAGGCTATCATCTTTGTCTACCCTGACCACCTATCTTTTTTTTTTTTTTCAGTTTTTCATGCCCCCGTGTACGCTTCAATCTCCTTATCTCTTTCAACTACCAACCAATGCCTGTACGGCATGGTATGGCACATTGCAGATTGGCAATTGGCTTTTGCTCTTTACACACACACATACAATGACATAAAGGAGAGGGGTGCGGCAGAGGAAAAAGAGAAAAGCGAGAGGGGGGGACAGGCAAAGGCAGAGGCAGCAAAGCATCCCTCATTTCACTGAAAAGAAAGGTCACGTCTTTCGTGCAAGCTGCGCCTCGCAATGATTTGAATCCCAAGGACAGGAACCAAGAGGCGAAGAGCATGCCCATCTATCTGCCCATCCCTTCTCCTTTGCAGATCAAACAAGGAATAGAGGTTGATTTGATGGCATCCTGGATCATCACCAGCCTGATAGCAATCTCTCCCTGCCCTAAATTAACATCATATGAACATTCAGTCTCCCTTCCTTAAACACCACTCTACATGCGCCCATCTACTTCTAAACAAAAAGTCCTATCACATGACACAGGAAAGCACGGATGACGACCCTATAATAATTGCTTATATATGAAAGGGAAGCTATTAGAATCTCTATCTTTGTTTTCCTTGAAACTTTTTCAGATGCCTTTTTTTAGAAAATGGAAAATATGCAGCCTCTGCAAGACTACAACCACACATAGCCAATCCTTACAAGATTTTCAGCTCAAACACTACTAAGGACTTTTACAAGTATACATGTGTGCAAGCATTTGCATGATAGTAATCTTTCTTTTGCACTAACTGCCAAGTGAAGTGATACAAACAAGACATGGTAGTAGTAACCCATCAGCGCCCAGGCTACTGCTATTCTGCTACAGTAGACAGAAGGAGCATATGGTAGTACTCCTATTGTCCCTCACTCCCTCTTGTTCTTGTGACCGGGATTGCGTTGCTTTTAGCTGGTTCTTGATTCTCCATCCACACTGCAAGAAGACCAAAATTCCCTTGTCCACTTCCCCATCCACTTCAGGTCAGGTGAGAGCCGAGAGGCACTTCCTCCCTGTCATTATCCTCCCTCCCTCCCCACTCCTCCAGTCCCTCCTACTAAAGACACTTTGCCCCGGTTGTTTATCGCTCTACACCAGAATTCTCACTTCCCGAGCTAATTGTCCAACTGCCCATGCTTTGGAGAATTCTTTTGTTGCAAGAATCCCCAATCAACTGAAAGGTGCTGTTGTGAGTCGTGACCTGTCATAGTCTCACTCCACTGCAACACACCCACACTCCAATAAAGCTGATGTCTTTCTTGAGTGGGATCAATAATAATCTGTAAACTTTGGACTAGATTAGCCTAGGCACCTTAAGTTAACAAACACACCGTCACTGTTTTTCATAGCCTCGTTTCGTTCTTCACAGGCCCCAAGAACACAAAAGGGAGGAAGAGAGAGAGAGAGGGACGAGGAATTTTCTTGCCTCCTTTGCTGTAATTTTCTATTCCAAGCAGGCTCAGGTGGCAGGCATGTTTGTCCCCCCCTCGGCCCTCGCGGCCTCGCCCCTCCTTTTGTGCTCCTGCTTGCTTGCGGCCAGAGCACAGGCATCTTCTTTTGTGTCATTTGCATGCTATACTGACAGGTTCTCAGAGCAGAGGCATCCCGCATCCCGCATCCCTTCCAGGCTTCCACTGCCACTGGCCATTTGGTTCTGTGGGAAGAGAAAGGCTGCATGATTCTTCCTCGCCTTGGCCTCACCCTTGCTTCCATGTTTGAACACGGAGCGAGTTCCTGAACTCGTTGTCTTGCGCTGCCTTGGCAATGGGGGTGGTTCTTGCTGCTTCCTCCCTGGTCCTGGTGCTGCTCCTGCTCTTCTGCTCTTGCGGGCCTGCAAGCGGCCTCCTCTCCCCCAAGGGTGTAAACTATGAAGGTCAATATCAAGAGATATCTTGTTTATCTTGTGTTTGTGCTCTTTCATTGGTCCTTATAATCATCCTTGTCATTCTCTCAGATCAAACAACTCTCTAGTTGGCTCTTCATTTTCCCCCCTTTTGCTACATTGTTGTAGTGACAATCTCTTTTTTGTTTGCAGTTCAAGCTCTCATGATGATCAAGAACTACCTCAAGGATCCTCATGGTGTGCTGAAGAACTGGGACCAAGACTCTGTGGATCCTTGCAGCTGGACCATGGTCACTTGCTCTCCAGAGAACCTTGTCACCGGATTGTAAGCAAGTCACCTACCACTTTTTTTTGTGTGTGCTTCAGCTCAATCAATGTTTCCTCTGTATCTTATCGTTTGTCTGGCTATTTCCATTTGGCAGAGAAGCACCAAGCCAGAACCTTTCTGGCATTCTCTCCCCAAGTATAGGGAATTTGACCAACCTTGAGACAGTGTAAGATTTGCTGCCATGGTTACCTTAGCTTCTACATTTACTATGTTTCTTGCGGCAAGAAGAGATCTCATTTTTGCTCTCTATGTGTTCTTTATAGTCTTCTGCAGAACAACAACATAAACGGGTTAATCCCAGCAGAGATTGGCAAGCTAAGAAAGCTCAAAACGCTTGACCTGTCCAGCAACCACCTCTCTGGTGAAATCCCAAGCTCTGTGGGCCACCTTGAAAGCCTTCAGTATCTGTGAGTGCAATTCTGCTCCACTGTACTAGCTTTGAACAGTTGGACTTCTGTTCCACCGTACTTGTCTTGAATGCTATTCTGGATGTTTTCTATTCATGTCCTGTTGTTCCTCAGGAGACACGAAGTCTCTATTCTTACTTTTAATTACTCCAACATTGTGCTCTTACTAGGAGGCTTAACAACAACACATTGTCTGGTGCCTTCCCTCCATCATCAGCTAATTTATCACACCTTATTTTCCTGTGAGTACTCATTGCTTGTTTTGCTGTTCCGTGATACGTGTCCTGTGTTGGCTATGTGGTGATCATTGATCACTGTTAACTTGCATTCTTTCAGGGATCTGTCCTACAATAATTTCAGTGGTCCAATCCCAGGGTCCCTGACAAGGACTTTCAAGTAAGGCTATAGCCTTCTGTTATTTATCTTGACCAAAATTTCCACTTCCACTGAAACATATTTACCTTCAAATTTTGAGTTACCAGGAATAAAAATATTCACACGATTCTCTTGCAGCATTGTAGGGAATCCACTGATCTGTGCAGCAACCATGGAACAAGATTGTTATGGGTCTTTACCTATGCCAATGTCATACGGCCTGAATAACACACAGGGTATGCAGAGTCAATCAGTTCATGATGCTAGCAATTGCATTAAGGACACTTGTTCTCAGTTATCTTATAGATTCAAGTATAATTTTGTAGATAGCAAACTGATCTAATGACAACTTTTATCTAAAGGAACTCTGATGCCTGCGAAAGCTAAGAGCCATAAAGTTGCAATTGCATTTGGTGCTACAACTGGCTGCATCAGCCTCGTTTTCCTTGCCATTGGTTTGCTATTCTGGTGGAGGTGTAGGCGAAACCGGAAGACTCTTTACAATGTTGATGGTAAGTAAAATGCTTAAGTTACTAATCAATTCATGAACTCAGTACCTTGATCGTGAATCTTGATGGTATCAGTGTTTGATCTTCATCTTACTGTATTGGCTACTGCAGACCAGCACATAGAGAATGTCAACCTCGGAAATATGAAGCGGTTTCAATTCAGAGAGCTCCAGGCTGCAACAGAAAACTTCAGCAGCAAGAACATATTAGGAAAAGGCGGGTTTGGTATCGTTTACCGGGGGCAGCTCCCAGATGGGAGTCTTGTAGCCGTCAAGAGGCTCAAAGATGGTAATGCTGCAGGCGGGGAAGCACAGTTTCAGACTGAAGTCGAGATGATCAGCTTGGCAGTGCACAGGAACCTCCTGAGACTCTATGGATTCTGCATGACCGCCAGTGAGAGGCTACTAGTCTATCCATACATGTCGAATGGGAGTGTCGCATTGCGCCTGAAAGGTAAGCAGTTTTTCAAGTTACTAGTCACCAGTGTCATGCGCCTTTCTTTGTTGAAATTTTCTCAAGTAAATGTATATGGAATTAAACATGACTGCTTGATTTTTTTTTTCCAAACAATGTGACTGCCTGATATAATTGAAGATAGAACCTACCCAAGCTGAGAAGCAGAACAAAAGATTTGGAATTTGATTTTTTTCGTTCTGTTTCCATTTCATCTCCTTTGGGCAGAATATTAGAACAAAGAATATGATTCCCTTGTAACCAAAACATTAACTTTTTTTCACCAACTCAAACTACAGGGAAGCCACCACTGGACTGGATCACCAGAAAGAGGATAGCACTTGGGGCAGCACGAGGTCTACTGTACCTACACGAGCAGTGTGATCCCAAGATCATCCACAGAGACGTTAAGGCAGCAAACATACTGCTAGATGACTGTTGCGAAGCAATTGTCGGGGACTTTGGGCTTGCAAAGCTCCTAGACCACCGTGAATCACATGTCACCACAGCTGTGCGGGGAACTGTCGGTCACATCGCTCCTGAGTACCTCTCCACTGGCCAGTCATCTGAGAAAACAGATGTCTTTGGTTTTGGAATCCTGCTGCTGGAGCTGATCACTGGTCAGACTGCACTAGAGTTTGGGAAGTCATCAAATCAGAAGGGAGCCATGTTAGACTGGGTAAGTTAATGCAATACCAGTTTAATATGGTCTACATAACTAGTGCTTTTATTCTTTGACCTGCCAATCCCCCATTCTAGCTTCCGACCCTTGGGAGGAAGTCCAATTATATAGACAAGCTAATTAGAGGTTTACTAGCTAGTTTACTAGCAAGTAAACTAATGATAAGTACCCTCCCAAAGGGAGGAATTCCCCTTAGTAGAGAAGGCATGGCATATGATCATACCTGGGCTAACGGACATTGATGCTGTTCAGGTGAAGAAGATGCACCAAGAGAAGCAGCTGGACATACTTGTCGACAAGGGCCTGGGAAGCAAATATGACCGTATTGAGCTGGAGGAGATGGTGCAAGTGGCACTGCTATGTACTCAGTTCCTCCCTGGTCACAGGCCCAAGATGTCAGAGGTGGTCAGGATGCTGGAAGGCGATGGGCTTGCAGAGCGGTGGGAGGCGTCACAACACACTGAGTCACACAAATTCAAGGTGCCCGAGTTCTCCTTCAGCCGCTGCCACTCTGACCTGACAGATGACTCGTCGCTGCTGGTGCAAGCAGTGGAGCTTTCTGGGCCGAGATGATACCATGGGAGACGGTCTGAGGCAAGAAGTATCCAGCAGTTGTTTCCCAGTAGAATATGTAAATAATACAAAGTGAAGCAACTGATGCTGCATCCTGTCAGAAATCGAAGCAGATCTCAATCAGCTGAACTGTACAAAGATTAAAAGAAGAGCACAACCTAGTCTAGGCATGGTACATTACTACATCTACAGGTTAAGTAACTGTCGGTAGAATAAGGCCATAGAGCAATATTTCCAATTTCTAATGTAAGATTTTTTTGTATTTTTTCCTTTATATTCTATTACTCTAGATATAATTTGTAAAAAGCAAAAAAAAAAAAACATTGGAATGCAGAGGCTTGGAAGTGTCGTTGTCTGTGCATTGGTCAACTGTCCCAGATTGTTGTTGAAACTCAACTTCTGTCCTACATCCATACAAATACAAAATCTTCACCAGAAAATAGCAAATATTTTGTGTGGATATCTGACTCCATGTAACAGAACATTGTATGATGGCAAAGACAAGGATCAAATATGGAAGGCTACAGTTTCAAACCGAAAAAAGTTACAGCAGGCTAAAAATCTGCATGCCCATGTTAGGAATTTTTTGAAAGTAAAATGGCAGGAGCTCTGCCTCTCAATTAAGATTGGAAAGAGTTTATGTACAGCTGTTTTGCAGCCACCCCCTCCCCAACCTTGATCTGGGGGAACGAAAAACAAAATACAAATGCACTTAAAATGATTATACGCTCCAAGTTTGGGCCCTCCTCCACTGTAGGATATCTTCTTTTGTTCTTGAAGCCACCTTCAGCGCCGTCTCATGCGAGTTGGAGAAAATTCTCCTATTCCTTTCTTTCCAGACGTTCCAGATGGTGTAGATGACTAGACCATTGAAGCGTCTCCTGTCATTCTTGGCTATCCTAGATTGTGCTTCCTCCCACTATGTGAGAAGATGGGCTGGGTCAGTTGCCGCCTTGCCGGTAGTACTTGGCCGGCATCAAAGTTCTCCCACTGAAGGATCTGCTCCCACACTAGTCTGGTGAACGGGCATAGCAGGGCGAGGTGAAGGCATGTTTCCAGGGGTCCATTGCACAAGGTGCCATGCTCTTGGTGAGGCCAACCCTTCTTCTGTAGATTATCTGCCGTGAGAGCTTTCTCCCGTGCCATGATCCATGCAAATACCTTGCATTTGTTCTCTGTGTGCGCTCTCCATATAAGGTCTCCTCTGAAAGCTCTATAGGACCCAGAAAATTGGATCCTATACGCTGATCTGGTGGAATAAGCACCACTTGCTGTCCATCTCCAGATGATGGTGTCAGGAGTGCCC
>Ga0182004_10001161_pt1 | contig 18697 bp, 9 predicted proteins | sample Sormic07211540_1_FD_120479 | JGI IMG/M metagenome (GOLD analysis project Ga0182004, IMG submission 120479) | Endophyte microbial communities from Sorghum bicolor roots, Mead, Nebraska, USA - 072115-40_1 MetaG | ecosystem: Host-associated > Plants > Roots > Unclassified | place: USA: Nebraska...
TAATAGAACAAAAACTAATATTTGGTTACATTATAGAGGAATTAATTGGTGATGAAACAAATAGTGTAGTACATGACTTGTATGTTAATAGATTAAAGATTTAAAGTATTTCACATGATATAGATGACATGGTCATTTTTTGTAATTAATATGGGATGATATGGACTTAGTGAGGAATGATGTGGACACCAAAAAGTTTTCAAGATTCCATGTCACATCGAATCTTGCGGCACATGCATGAAGCATTAAATATAAACGAAAACAAAAACTAATTATACAGTTTGTCTATAAATTGTGAGACGAATCTTTTGACCCTAGTTAGTCTATGATTGGACAATATTTAGCACAAACAAACGAAAGTGCTACAATAGCGAAATCCAAAAAGATTTCGCATCTACACAAGGCCATAGAGAGCCTTTGACCCCCCAGCACGTACGCCTAGGATGGTGCTGTAGCTGATGATGAAGTTGCTGCTAAAACAGCTCATGTTTATACTTAATTAGTGTATGAACTTGATGCCTCTGCGAGTGTGGATAGTCCTGTATCACTGTATCCCTTAGTGCTGTTTATTTTCTTTTCTTTTTAGTTTTTTTCTTGAGCTGTAACGCTGAACCTGGATGCCGTAAATAAACTACTTTAATTCTTGTTGGTTAATGGACATGGGGAGATGAGATCGCTGCAACTCTTATCCCCTCCTCTCAAGTCTCAACTCTGCACACAGACACTGGGGTTAATTGCTTCGCTTCTTTAGGCCTTGTTCAGTTCCCGAAACGAAAGATTTTCGACCACTGTAGCACTTTCGTTTATTTGTGGTAAATATTATTCAATTATAGACTAACTAGGTTTAAAAGATTTATCTCATGATTTACAGACAAACTGTGTAATTAGATTTATTTTTGACTATATTTAATGCTCTATGCATGTGTCGCAAGATTCGATGTGGCGGGGATCTGAAAAGTTTTTGATTTTTTGGGTGAACTAAATAAGGCCTGGAAAAAATTGCGGCAAGGCAGCCTCCTCACCAAGACGGCCTGGCCCAGCATCCGGCAAGCCCAGTAGCCCAAACATATCAAAGCCCATGGGAAAAGAGACGACATCGGGGAGCCCAGTAGCAATCATCACCTGCAGCGCGCCGGCCGCCGGCGCTCACCACCAGTCACCGTCGCCGGCGCCCGCTCAATCCCACGCGCCACGCCTCTGCGGTCTCCACACTTGCCGGCTCCTCCAGTTCAAGGGCCACCCGCCGCTGCCTGCTGCTACTGCTGCTGCTGCTGGCGACCGGAGATGGACGGGGAGGAGAACATCGGCCCGTTCCGCCGGACCAGCGCCCGCACGCGCCGGATGGCCTCGCGCATGGCTTCCGCGCTCGCCAGCTCTGACAACCGCGCCCAGGTAACGGAGAGGAGACAACGGGTGATTCGACTGACTGCTCCTGCAGTACCGATTCCCCCTCTTCCTCCTATTCCAATCAAAATCGTTTCCCTCTCGTTCATGAAATGAGATTTATTTCCCCCTTTTATGTTTTGCTACCCAGTTATGGATACCTCAATGTCTGTAATGCCATGCAGGCTGCTTTAGCTCGCCTTGAAGCTCTTGAGAGCGACAATGCCGGGGTTGAGGTGGTACATCTTAATGATGATGAGTACGGATCCACGGATGAGGAAGACCCTGGTTAGTTTCATTTCTCGTTTAGCTTCGGTAATAGTAATGTCATGGTGTGAAAAAAAAAAGGATAAGGTAGATACAGTATGTACAAGCTCGATGACAAAATGTTAACTCTTTGCAAAAGACAAGTGCTGAAACACAGATTTCTTGTGTATGACATATTTTGATATGGCTTCCAGCATCAAATTTGCAAAGGAAAAAAACAGCATTCTTTATTTCTTATCCTTGCAAAGGATTCGCTAGATAAGAATTAAAACTATCCTTCAAAGGAAATATTTGAAACATACTTTTTCTTCAACACATCTGGCATGAACAACCCCACAAAATATTTTAAGGTGACTGTTATTAGCATCTGGAATTGCTCCTAAAGCCAGTCTTTGGACACCTTTGAGGTCCACATGCTACAGCCTACAGCTTGTCAACCTTGTGTTGTTAGCATCTGGAATGCCCCTAAAGTCAGTAAATTATTTATAGATATATTGAACTCCACATTATACAAGGCTGCAACTTGTCAACTGTAAAGATTCCTGTGTTCACAGTTTCTGTAAATGTTGCATTTGTGTTCTATACTTATATAGGCCTTTTGGGTTGTGCATTTGTGGATGCACATTCAACTCAAATTAAAGTTCGATGATGCAAGCCATCTTTTGTGTTTGAATTTCATTTCTACAGTCCTTATGCAAAAGAAGCAGTCGAAGATTATGAAACGCAAGACAAGGCAAGGGAAAGCTTTGGAGAAAAAGGCAGCAAGATCATTCATGGGTGTCTTACAAGAAGTAAGTAACCTTGTGCTATAAGTTTGTTTCTTGTCATGTTTGTTTTGTAAGTAGGTTACTTAAATAGATTTTCACTCTGGAACTATGACAGGCAAATCTGGAATCCCTTCCTCCTCATGTCCCAACATATTTGAGGGCTGCCATGGGTCCACCTAGCACTTCATCTCGACGGCACTACTGCTCAGTTTGTGGTAGTTCTGCAAACTACACATGTGTGATGTGCGGAACACGGTTCTGTTCTTGCCGCTGTCAAGTCATACACAATGATACACGCTGCCTGAAATTTGTGGCTTGACCAACAGGATATACAAGCTACATTGCATGTATGTGCCCTCCCCTATGATTGTTCATATGTTGTTTCATCAGTAGGATATGCTTGCTGTGTATGTTTTGTACTCTGTATGGTGGGGTAGAAGTGGTAGGAAACTGGTTTTATTAGCTATGTGCAGCAGTTGAAATTGCTAGGTTGTAGGCGAGCCACTTTTTCGTCGGAAATATTATGTGAGTACCTGTGTTTATGCTTAGCTTACCCTGATTTGCCATTACTTTCTATTTGTTGTCCTGAACTCATATGTTTCACCCATGGAAATCATTTCTTGGATTTTTTTTATGCTCCAGCAAAACATGCCTCACTGTGCCAATAGAGCACCTTTTGTTATCTATGCCCGTACGTTGCAACGGGAGTAATAACAAATTTAAACATAATAAGAGAAGCACTTGGGAAAATAGAGTCATTGAATATCTGTGCCAACTGCTCAATTTAGTAGCTGCACTGTAGCACAGAGGCGATTTAAAAGCTGCCACATATTACAAGAAACCAATAGCAATTTAAACATATAAGGGTTTCTTGTAACAATGTTCATCTCTTGTGTAATTTATTAATCTGCTTGCATGTGCAGGTGAAATTAATCCTGAATTGTCGTGTTTCACGGGAGACGGGAGATGTGTGGCTTGCGCTGGATGCTGCCACACTTCCCATTGGTACGATGCATGTGTGTGCCTGTACATGTGGACTGGATGCTGGCTGATTAGCTAGGTAGCATCTTCGTTGATGCACAGGCTACCATGGCGGCTACAACAGTTAATGTACTAGCTGCAGGCGTGCTTGTTGTTGTGTGTGGTTTCAGCTTGACAACTCCGAGAAACAGGCACATATCATGATTGTGTGGTTAGTTTGAGCTTGATTACCCCGTCGTTTGGTAGCCAGCGGCATAGCGCTACCTGAGAGTGTGCTTGCTTGCTCCTTGTGTGTGGTTTTCAGTTCAGCTTGCATTGGCTACCATACCCATGTTGGGACGTAGTAGTAGTAGTAGCAGCAAATAAGCAGCTGCTGCCCGAGTCCAGTGTGAGTGTGTGGCTCATTGGGAGCATCTTGGGCTGCGTAAGGTGTGCTTAGTAGAGGAGCACCATTGGGGCTGGTTTTGGCTGTATTTGTTTGTGATATGCTGTCATTCGTGATGATTAATGAACCAGAAGGGCAGCCTATACTTATGGTGCCTCTGTTATGCACATGTGTACGAGTGAACCATGAAGCTTTCTCTTCACTTTAAATGGATGCAGCGAATTTGAAAAGTTTGGGATTTGTAATTATGTATATAGTCCTCCATCAACCCGTGCTATCATATTCAAAATGTTTTTTTTTAATTTTTCTAGCCTTGTTTCTTTAAAATTCTAATGCTGTCACGTGGGTCAATATCCATCTGTATGCTTCAATGCTGTGTCTGCAAATGGGACCGTACTGTAAGTCTGTAACTCGTTGTTGTTGCGCCTCTTGCACGTGTAAACTCTTGTTGTGGAGTTATATGAGCGTTTGGGCTGCACGCGATATATTGCAATGGGTTTTCTATCAAAAAGTATTTTATCAAAAAGTGGTATATGTATATTTTAAAGAAAGTATTTTTTAAGACAAATCTATTCATATGGTTTTCATATTTCTAAACTCAACAACTTAAAAATTATTTATGATTGATATTTCCAATGCTTGACATAAACCTTGTCCAAAATGACTTTCTTTACGGGTATGGAAGGAGTATGTGACTGGCAGCAGTTGGAATGTTGGATACTTCAACGTGCTGTGCTGTCAGCTTCACTTCAGTGAACTAAGTACAGAGCACTTTGTTTACAATAAGTATTACATTATTGAATTAAATTGCTAAGAATGTTTCTCTTGACTTAGACAGCTAGGTTGTGCTGTGATGATAATAAAAAATATATATGAATTGGTACATGGATGTTGTTCCAAATAATCTATACCAAGCAATTAAACTACCAGATATGAATGGCCAAAACTTAGAAATTGCAAGTGTTGTTAATGCTGCTTGGAGCCTGCCAGCTTTCAGGCTTTCAGCAGACAGGCAGGTCTGCCGGCGGCGCCTCCAGAGATTCGAGCTCCCCAACGCCATCTTCCACCAGGAACGCCATGGCGAGGCCCCAGGTGATGTGCACATCCAAATGGCAGTGCATCAGCCACACCCCCGGATTATCCGCCACGAACCGGATGACCGCCCACCTGTTCACCGGCACGCCCACCGGCCACCGTGTTCCTCATCGGCGGATCATCCATGTTGAACTTGGCGGTGTCCGTCGCCTCGTCAAAGTTCCCAAACCATAGTTTTAAATATCCCGCTATAGCTGCCGCTATAGCCCGCTATAGCCTTTTGAGACAGAGTGCCGCTATTTGTGTTCATGTACAATTTAGCCGCTATATTCCGTTATAGCCCGATTTAGCTCCGCTATTAGCTGTTTTAGACATGAACCGCTAAACGTCTTAGCCCGCTATTTAAAACATTGTCCCAAACCCCTCGGCGAGGATGTAGAAGTCGTAGCCATGGAGGTGGATGGGGTGGTTCTCGGCGGCGAACACGTTGGTGCCCTGGAGCACCAGCTGCACGGCGGCGCCGTACTTGAGCCTGTACACCTTGGTGCCCGGCACGGGCTGCCACAGCGCGCGGCTCACGTTCTGCGCCGTGTAGTCGAACGTCACCGGCGGGTTGGCCGGGAAGTCGGCGGTGAACACGCCGGCGGGCGCCGACGTTGCGCCGCCGCTGGCGTAGTGCGCCTGCAGGATGGAGGTGGTGGACGGGAGCACGAAGGAGACGTTGTTCATGTTCGCCGCGAACCGCGTGTTGTTAGGCCCGCTGCAGGTCTCCCCGCTCGAGCAGTTGAAGAGGCCGACGCCGACGGTGAAGAAGAGGCTCTCGTCGACGCGGGCCGGCAGCTCCGCCTTACGCAACCCGCGGAGGCTCGTCGTGAACGATGTCACCGTCGCGGTGTCGTTGTACGCCGGGAACGTCGGCATCGCCGGGCTGCTGGTGTTGTTGGCGGCGGCGGTGGTGCCATAGTCGAAGATGGCCGTCGTCGTGGTGTTGTCGAAGGGGACGCCCTGGGCGCTGGCGTAGGCGCGCGCGGCGAGGTAGACAGGTAGTAGCGGCCGCCGGGGGCCTGGTCGAAGGTGACGAGCACGTCATCTCATGTTCATTTCAGTTCATCAACAAGTATGTTTTAATTATTTCAGTCCACTAAAAATATATCCTAACTAAATTGAGTATCAAAATGTATATAGCTTATTGGCTAACCAATAAGCTGACTGGACAAGCTTCTTTAGTCTCTTTACATCTAACCTGTCATTAATTTAGGGATTTGAGTTTCCAAAGAAGCCCTAAATGTTAGAATCTTTTTATCCTTTGTTCTTCCTAATCCTTCCTTATCTTTTGTTCTTTTGTTCTTCCTTCTCTTGTGTTTCTTTCCATCTAACGCAGTCGATGTTGAAATGAATGATGGCATGGCTGCAGCTGGGACAAATTCCCTACCCGTGGTCACCACCTTTAGAATGACCCATCACGGGAAAACAAAATATTACAGATTTAGCACAATGTTCTTTAGCCTTAGACTTTCGCAAATTGTTTTCTTATTAAGTACTTATCATGTCTGAAGCTGTCTATTTAGTTTCATCTTCCATCTCCTTGCAGTCTCCTTGCCTTGAGCTAAGTCCCAATTGAAGAAGAGGCCGAAAGCATCATATATTCTTTAAAGGATCAAGATCATTAGCTGATTATCATGTGCTTCCCTACTACATTACATAGATTTATACTACATAGTACTATAGTATAGTATACGTGTATATATCATTATACATACACACTTCAGGTTTGATGTAGGTGTTACATGAAACTTAAATATATACTTTAAGACTAATCACAATGGCCGATTGTTTGCGTAACGAGCGCCCTTCTGATGACGATATTGATGCTGCTTCAGCACCCAAAACTTAAATATATACTTCAAGACTAATCACAATGGCCGATTGTTGGAGTAACGGTCACCCTTCCGATAAATATGTCGTCGCTGCTTCAGTATAGTTGCATGCGTGGGCCTTTTTGCTTGGTGTGAAGTTCCACACATGTGGGATTTTCTGTTGTCCATCTATATCTCATTGCTGAATTTGGTGACCTCCACTGTCTCAAAATATAAAAACCAAGAGTTATGCTTCGGGAAGCAACCGAACTACTACTACTTTGCAGCTACTAGTGCTCTTTGTGCCTCCTCGCTCGTCCCTTACGGGTGTACATTTATATATCCTGCCATGGTACTGTGCGTTTCAATAGGACATGATGTAACTGTGAACTAATCACGCTATAGCTATGAAAGTCAGTTGGTACTTCCTGGCGCCATTCGTTCTGGTTTCAATAACAATTTCATTCCTTAATTGTTGCTCTCCGTTCTACACTCTACTTGTCTCCACCGAAAATAATAAACCAATTGGTTTTTGTAACTGCCAGTCTGCCACTAGCCCACTAAATCACCTTTGCATGCATTGCCTAACCAATAAGCTGATTGGAAAAGCTTCTTCAGTTGACTAGTACTAGGTGCGTTTTGCCACCCCAATTACATTACAGCAGTATGATTATAAGTATAGGGGTTAACCTTGATGGTTCAGTTCAACTGTTTCTCATGCTCCTTATCTAAAAAAATGCTTCTCATGCTGGGCAACTGCATCCATCCTCTAGCTAATTTCCATCCGTGACCTGACCCACAGGAACGCCAACTGTTGGATGGCATGAACCACTATGCAAAATTCATGAACTATTCATGATCTCATACCATCCTCAGTTCCCAACCATGAACATGTAAATCAAATAGAAAAATGTGTTATTAGTACTAGTAGTATACATTTTTCTCTTTTCCATTTTTCTCAGTTGTCTGAACATCTCACAATATCTGCATGGAAGTATTTGTCGTTGTGCTCACAAAATTCGCCTGCAGAGTCCTGCAAGCATAAGGGACTGACATAACTGAACTGATGATACATTTTCTGTATTTAGTTTCAAACCCCACCCTATAACTGAAGCAATGACTAACAGTATCAATTCCTCAGTGATAGTTGAGTTTCCTAGAAGAGCTGCTGGTGTTGTTTGCATCTGACTGAACCAGACCTTTCTTTGTTGTAAAATGTTTGCATGCATCACTCAAATCTTCAGTTGACTAGTAGTATTAGTAGGTGCCTTTTGCTTTGTTGTTTAAGTGATCTCACAATTCACAAAACACAAACTCAGTACTACTGCAAACCTGTAACTGTCAAATCTGTGAATTCAGGCTATTGCTGTACAATACAACAAACAGTAGCAAGTTCAGAACCTAGTCATGCACTCATGCTGATCCATCACCGATTCACCGCCCTCATCCATGGCCAGACAAGTAAATCAAATAGGAAAAAAAATTGCATTATTAATACTAGTAGTATTCTCCTCTTTTCCATCCTTCTTCGTAGGGCGCTAGTGCAAATAATATTTGCCTATACAAACTGAAAATTACCTAGAAACGCAAGAAATGATGAAAGGGGTGGGTAATCCAATCCCTCCAGTCGAACAAACAAATCAAAGAATTTCCTAGATATCTCTCTTTCTAGCTAAACCATTGCTTCTTTTCTCGTAATTCCCGCCTGGCGCTGCTTGCTACTCATCATCTCCTGCAGAAGCAGAAGCCGCCGGCACATGCGTGGCGCCACCTTCCTCGCTCGGCCCAGCGCCGCCGTCGGGACCAGGCTTGATCTGCTCGAGCTGCCGCAGCACCTCGCGTGCCTCGGGCCTGACCGCCGGCGCCGGGTCGACGCAGTGCAGGGCGAGCTTGAGCGTGTCCATGAGCTCGTCCCCGGTGGCCGTCCCCGCGGCGGCGGCGGCATCGCGCATCAGCTCCAGGTCGAACACCTCGCTGGTCCACTCCTCCTTGACGATGGACGCCACCCACTGCGGCAGGTCCATGCCGTTGGTGCTGTCGGCGGGGGACTTGCCCGTCAGCAGCTCCAGGATGATGACGCCCAGGCTGTAGACGTCCGTCTTGGCGCTGGCTTTCTTCAGCTTCGACAGCTCCGGCGCACGGTACCCCAGCGCGCCCGCTGCCGCCAGCACGTTCGAGTTCGCCGCCGTCGTCATCAGCCGCGACAGCCCGAAGTCGGAGATCTTGGGGCTGTGCTGCTCGTCGAGGAGCACGTTGCTGGCCGTCAGATTGCCGTGCACGATGCTCATGTCGTCGTGCAGGTAGGCCAGGCCACGCGCCGTGCCCTTAGCGATGGTCATCCGCGTCGCCCAGTCCACCGGCATGTTAGGAGCGCGAGCTGAACAGATCATTATTAGCAGACATCAAGTTCAGAGTGTCAGTTTCAGTGTCAAAGTGCAGAGTTCAGTTCGCATGGACACTAAGAAAATGACATGAATAAACTAGGAACAAATTTATCAGCGGAATTCATAGAGAAAACTGAATGATGCTCATTGCTGATGAGTTACTGTCCAAATCTTTACTTGAACAAAGAATAACTAATTTATCAATTGTTAGGTCCAGTTCACATGAAACAGCGTCAGTTTAACTTGAGAGCTTCAGTTCACAATTGTTACAAAGTTTTAGTTCAAAAGGTTCTGATTTCTGAATACCGAAAGATGTCTACCTGTGGACAAATTATCAACAAATTTTATGTTGAGGCAATCAATTCTTAACTACAAATCCTAATCCATCCCTTGTTTGGCCCGAATCTGCACCCCAACAGTCTGTCCATGTGCATACTATTGAACGATTCTGCTGATGCTCTGAACCTCAGACTGACTTAGTTTTTTATCAGTCTTACAACTCCTGAATCAAGAACATTTGCTAAAACTCTGCAAACCATGCAAGTCAAGCTGATCCAGCTAACAGAACTACAGTTGTATCAGTCTTCCAGTGACTGAATCTGTAGATGCTCACACCAAGCATTTGCTGAAACATACAGCAGACAGCAGCTACCAAGCTAGAACTGCTGATATACAAATTCTCTAATACTTAGCGAAATTTCCTTTCAATTTGTCCCAAACATTTCTTGTATGAATTGTGAATCATAGTGTATATTAGAATTCAGAAATAAATATAGTACTACTGAACAATGAAAGGAAACTGACCGTGCAAGAACGAGTGAAGGCTGCCGTTGGGCATGTAATCGAACACGAGTAGCTTCTCCCCCTTTGGTCCCAGGTAGTATGCCCTGAGCGCCAGCAGGTTGGGGTGGCGGATCCGTCCCAGCACCGCCGCCTCGGCCTCGAACTCCTTGTGACCCTTGGTGATCTTCTCCCGGAGGCGCTTGACGGCCACCAGGCTGCCGTCCTCGAGCGTGGCCTTGTACACCGTGCCGTAGGTGCTCTTCCCCATGATCTCCGCGGTGGCGCACAGCAGGTCGTCGGCCGTGAACGCGAGCGGCCCATCAAAATGCACCAGCTTGCCGCCAACATCGCCACCGGACTCCACCTCCGCGGCACCGGACCCGGGCTTCTCGCCGCGCCCAGCCGCGGCGGCACCAACGCCAGCACCACCAGCCTCCTTGGCCGCCGCCTGCTTCCCGCTCCGTGTTCCGGCAGCACCGCCGGAAGACCTCTTGTTCCTGCTCAGGAAACAGAGCAGGAGACAGCAGAGGAGCAGCAGTACGAGGACGCCGACGACGATCCCGACGACGATGAGCACGAGCGCCTTCCTGCCGAACTTGCGTCCTCCGCGCGACGGTTCCTCAGCGGGCGACGCCGGCGCGGGGGACGGGGACGCCGGGCAGGGCGTGGAAGCTGAGTAGCCGCAGAGGAGGACGTTCCCGGTGAACGCGGGCTCCCCGAACTTTTCCGCCAGCGAGGACGGCGCCGCGCCGGAGAGGTTGTTGTAGGAAACGTTGAAGGACTGCAGCGTGGCGGTGAGGTTGTCCAGCCCCGGCGGGATGTCGCCGGCGAGAGCGTTACCGGAGAGGTCGAGCGCCTTGAGGTCCGCCAGCGCGGCGAGCTGCGCCGGGATGGTGCCGTTAAGGCTGTTGCCGGAGAGATCGAGCTGCTGCAGCTTGGTGAGCTTGGTGATGGACTCCGGGATGGGCCCGGAGAAGGAGTTGTGCGCCAGGCTGAGGAACACGAGCTGGTATCTCCCTGTGATGGCTTCCTTGTTGTCGTCGCTGCTGGTGTCGTCGTCGTCGAGGCTGAGCTTGGAGGTGGTGGAAGACGGCGACTTGTCGGATCCAGCGAACGCGTCGGGGATGGGGCCGGTGAGGTTGTTGTAGGAGAGGTCGAGGAAGACGAGCGACGCGGACGCGACGACCTCGACGGGGACGGCGTCAGAGAGCGCGTTCCGGCTGAGGTTGAGGCGGATGAGGCGGGTGGAGTTGGCGACGGCAGGCGGGATCGCACCGTTCAGGCGGTTGTTACTCGCGTCAAACGCCTGCAGCGCGAGGCACCCTCCGATGGAGGGCGGGATGGCGCCGGAGAAGCGGTTGTTGAAGAGGTAGACGCCGCGGAGGTCCGGGAGGAATCCGAGCGAGGCCGGGATGGGCCCCGCGACGGCGTTGTCGTGGAGGCTGAGCCTGCGGAGGCGGACGAGCTGGCCGAGCCCGCGCGCGGAGAGTGAGCCGCCGAGGCCGCGCCAGGGGAGCGTGATGGCCACCACGCTGCCCTGCACGCACTTGATCCCCGCCCACGCGCCTGAGCAGGCCGCGACGCCGCTGTCGTTCCAGGAGCGGAGGAAGCCGTAAGGGTCGGAGAGGTCGTGCCTGATTGCTTGTAGGCCTTGGTAGTCCGCTTGCGAGATGACGACGCCGTCGCCTGTCGGGTGGTGGCCGTGGTGCTGCGCCAAGGTGGGTGGTGGGGAGAGGAGGAGGAGGAGGAGATGGAGGGTGAGGAGCAGGAGCGTCGGTGGTGCGGCGCCCGTGGTGCGGTTGCGGAGGCGCGGTGGTGGTGGTGGCCTCCGCGCCGGCGGCATGGTGGTGGTGGGTGATGATTTTCGGATGAAATTGAAGGGGAGAGGTAGCTGGTAAGCTAGGAGCGGGACGGAGCAGAGAGGAGGAAGCCGGGAAGGAGAGCCAGCAGTAGAGATTGCTGCTGCTGCTGCTGGCTGCGGTGGGTGAATGGAGGAGCCTCTCCCAAGCTCTGCTCTGTGAAGAAGACGAGAGGAGAGGAATGGGCGCCAACGGCTAGTAGCGAGAGGAGAAGGAGAGCAGAAAGTTAAAGGGCCCCACCTGCACTGCACTGCACGGGCACGGGCACGAGGATTTGGAGGGCGGTCCTTTAATTAATTCTTCTATGTTCCTCAACGGCTAGTTGCGAGGCGAACAACAGGCAGCGGTGTTGGACTGGGCCCAATCAGCCACTCTCAGGTTTGGGCTGGGTCGGGGAATGTCTCGGTCTGGAGGCCCACCTGGTCGCTTTCTCGGGAACCGCAACGGTTGGGTAGACTAGTAGATCCACCGAGGTATCCGGGGACCGGGGTAACCTGATGATGGTCGTGCTCCGTTCCGTTACGCAAGTTTTTTTTTTTTTTTTGGTTTTGGCGCACACGAATGCACGACACCAAGCAGAGCCAATCGACCCTCTCTAGTATTTTTTCCCTTCTATAATAAGGGGTGTTTAGTTGGAGACACTAAATTTTAATAAATATTGTAGCACATTTTTAACTATATCAATTAGTGTCCAATCATAAACTAATTAAGCTATAATAGATGGTTCATTAGCTCTCATTTTTTTCAACTTTTTCTTTATCTCTTAACTCACCCCTCCTATTTCTGTTGTTGTAAACTGTGAATATTTTTATAAAAAATCAATAAATCCCTGCAGGGCTAAGGCCTCTCCAGTTCTCTCAAAAAAATAAACTAATTAAGTTTAAAAATTTGTCTCGTGAATTATTCCCTAGCTGTGTTTTTAGTTTGGTAAATAATCTATATTTAATACTTCATACATGTGTCCAAATATTCGATGTTATAGGGACTAAAGTTTATATGGCTGAACTAAAATAGGGCCTAACTAGAGATGGCAACGGAAAAAATCCGCGCGGATAATGGCTTTCCATGCCCGCCCGCAACCAAAATCTTGTGTTCACATCCGCGCCTGCTACTTGCCATGGGTAGGAACCTATGCCCGTGCCTGCTAACCGCGGGCAAGGCTCGCTCGCGGGCATGCCCGCATACCCGACAAGGAAGACGCGCGAGGTCGGCGTCGGGGGTTGGACGAGGCGGTGGCGCTGGTCCCTCAGAGCAGGAGGCGTAGCAGAGGAGCCGCACATGAGGAGCAGTAGGCGGCAGTCCTGCAAGCACACGCAACGCCGTGCGCTCGTGAGGCCGTGCGCAATGCGAGATGCGGGAGTGCTGGGATCTGGCCGCTGGCGCCTAGCCACCGCACGTGAGCTCGTGACTCGTGAGACCAGTGTGTGGGATCTGGCCGCTGGTACTTGGCCGGCCGATGGTGCGGTGGCCCGGTGGTGCCGGCTGCCAGGGTTTGGCCACAGGCGCTGGGCGGAGCGGCGGACTCACGACACGAGTCACGGAGTCGCAACTTTGCAAGTGGCGTGACTCGTGTCTCCATTTGGGCGACGGCGGCGCTAAGGATGAAGGGGAAATTTGGATCGAGACTAGGAAGTGGGAACCCTAAACAGAGCCATATATATCACTTGTGTTATGGACCCACATGCAGTGCGGGTGTTGTGGGTTTGCGGGTGTGGGCATAGTATTTTCTTACCTGTGTAAGATTGCTTGTTGGGCACAGACCTCTACCTGCGCCCGTGCTTGTGGGCATAGATTGACGCTCGAATCCACGCCCGCTGGGTCGGGTGCCCACGGATACGCGGATTTTTTCTGCCCGTTGCCATGTTTAGGCCTAACCACTCATAGGTATAGGTAAGGTATAAGGTCTTGGCATTTTTGAAACCGACTCATCGTCCAAAGTTATTAGAGAAGGTGGGCTCAAGGCGAGGCATCGGAGCGTGCCTAACCTTCAATGTCAAACATGTTTTTAGATAATAAATAATAGCTAGCAAATAATGATCATATATGTATGTTGCAATCAGATTGTGTTTAACCCAACCTTAAATCAAACGGTTTTCAAAACCTATGATAGCTAATGCAATAAAGGATCGATCACATATGAAAAATTGGTAAGAGTTGTATTGAACGGCCTTCGCCAGGGGAGCAACACGAGGAGAATAGGATGTCAGTAGCGCAGAAAAAGACTAAGGACCAAAGCAAAAACATAACAAACATTGGTCAGTTGATGGTGAAAAAAAAAAGTTCTAGAAGCGTAGTGAGTGTCGAATACATGTCTAGGAGATGGGACTTGGAACATCTCCAATGGGGACAATAAATAGAGCCCCTACTCTATTGTTTTCTACAGTAGAACAAAAAAAAGACTTAATCCAACAAACCAAATTCAAGTTTCTCTTTTATGGAGACCCCAAATCCTCCCTCTCAGTACCATATCCCAAGGGTTTTCCCAAGAATTTTTTCCTACACAACTCACTTTCGTGTCTTTTTTTTCTCATCCCAACTCTCTCCCCTGACACTCCTGATTCCTCTTCCTCGGTACTCAGACCAACACAGAGCCTTCAAATCAAAAGTATGAACCTAATAAAAAACTGAGGCAACGCAAGTTGGCTAACACTGTGGCCCAACTCAGTCCAATTGTAATTTTAAATAATGGTATAAGATCTATTATAATTTTGAAGGTTTGGACGACCTACATCAACTAATTATAATAGATAACGAGATATTCTATTAGCAAATAAGCACCAAAACAAGTCCATAACGATTCAAATAATTTGAAGCTAGGCACCATAAGAAATAACATCATTTTAGAAAAAATAATCTAAAACTATTTTCATAGTTTTCCATGGTAAAAAATTCCTAATATTAATCCAGAATTTAGGATTTTTTTAATTGCATTATTTTTTATATAAAAATATTTGGATAAATATTTGTGAAAAATTATTTTTTATTAATTTTAGGATTTTTTTATTATATTTCTATTTCAATTTACTTCTATACCATGGCACTACATGAGTAAAACCAACATTAAATCCACTCAAGATGAAAAAAATAAAAGTTGAGGAGGTAAAAACCTAATTTTGTAGTTCAGAAAACAAAATCAAACTACCAATACGATAGTTGAGGAAATAAATTGGATTTTCCCTATTCGCTTCCGCTGTTGTCCGACAATTGGGCCATGATGAGCCCGTGACTTGTTCCACCACGTATTGGGCCTCACTATCTTTCCTTGTGTCTACCTTGAAAACATCAGCTTCTATGTATACTCGGTGTGCCTTCTTGTCATAGTTCAACTGATCTTCATGATCACACCACACTGATATCTTAAACATCCTCCTCAACGATGTGGTAGAAACAGTTTTTTTTTTACAGAACTGAAACTGTGTTAGATACATTGAAGCATGCTTGAAAGGCATGAGCACAAGTCAGTATCAATAAGTAACACAGTGTGTCTCCAACCACAAAACCCATGGTATTTTCTAAAGTAGCGTTCAGAATTTTCTACATCTTTTCACGTCAATCATTTCTCTTGGCAGCAGGCAGCTTGTTTATCAGTTTCTCGATATGATCTTGGAGAAATGTTCTCTAGTCTCAAACTGAACATGAAAAATTGACTCTGATATGTTTTCACAAGCTCATCCTCAGAATGGTTTAATAATGCAACCTATTTGAGAAGATAATAGAGTATACCTCTTAAATTTGAAACACCTCAGTTGGGCAAAACATCAAACACCTGACATTAGCCGCTATCAAACAATTGAATAGCTTTTAAAGACAGGCTCAAGTAATTACAACCAAAGCCCTAGCCCAAATAGCTAGCTGGAGAATCATGGAGCCCCCATGGTTGAACGGGAGAAGAATCACATGAATAGCTTTTAAAGAAAAAATACGTTGGTCGTAGCTCGGAGAGTCCAACCAAACACAAATTAGGAGTTTATATGATTAAATGACAAATATTAAATTATCATATACTTTTAGTACAACACCTGACATTAGCCGCTATCAAACAAGATAGCGAGAAAATAAAGGTTTACCCATAGACAGACAAACAATAATTATAAGTTTTCAAGGAGACGACTGAGCAGCCTTCATTTTTTCACCAAGTTCATCATCATATCTTCTAAAAGGAGACATCTGTCATGTGAATGTAATCAATGCGTACAAGAGAATAAACTTATCAGCCTTCAGATTATTTTCTCAGAAAACTATTGAATTAGCCGAAAAAGACTACCAGCTGAACATCCCCAAAATGAAAAATTATCACAAGAGTGAACTGGCGTACGCAAAGCACTCAAAAGTGCAATGGACAAGCAAAGCACTCAAAAGACAACATAATTAGCGTGGGAAAATTAACTTGCCTGGAGCAGCTACATTTGGCCTTTTGTAGATAACAGGGTATTTACCTAAACAGTAAACTATTTGTTAGAATCGAGGTAGAAATTGCAGAAATAGGGAATTCACTAAACAGCAAAATATTGGTTAGGTGTATAATCTATGTTGATGTTATGATAGAACCATTTTCGTTCTCAATTTTATAACCATCATAGCACTGAAGCCCAACCATATGTCTGTTCTTAAAGAACTGGTCTGAACCAAGATCTATATAAATTTGAACTAGAGTTGCTAACAACTCAACAAGACCAACATAGCAATTGAACTTCACTTTTACACACAAAAAGAAAATCACTTGACTGCACAGGAGTGCTAGGTTTCATTGTGACTATAACTGATTTTTAGAAAGGGTAATTACAACATGCTTGATCAGTCAACCCAAAAGAAAAGGCTAACTACTACTATGCTTAAATTGGAGTAAATGTCTCTCTTTTTCTTTCTCTAATGGGTGTTTAAACTTGAAATAAGATGTATACCTTCTTCAATGATTTCTTCATCATTTGACAGTTTTGCTCTTAACAGTATTCTGCCACGGGCACATTTGGTGGCATTGAATACGCCGAGCTACAAACATAAATTAAAACAAAATACTTAATGCAGCTGAACAGGATTATTTCAATATCAAAGAAATGCACCACCACAGAGCTCAAGTTTCAAGCAAATTGGTGTATGATGAAAATCTGTGCTACTAACAAAGATATACAGGTTAAAAAATCCAACCCTCCGATCACAAAAATGAAGTCATTTAGGACATTGACATTGTCTACAAGGTGAATCTTGACTAGCAGTTTCTATAAGAATTTGAATGTAAAAGGACTTATATTTCTGATTAATCTACTAATGGTCTAATGTAGACATTACATGTAAAAGGACTTATATTTCTGATTAATCTACTAATGGTCTAATGTAGACATTACATTGTCAAACTAAATTCTTTATATACTGATGGTTGTCAAAGTAGAAAAAGCTTGATTGACAAGGATTCTAAAACATATATTTACAATTGGAGCACGCATAATTCCTTACTCTATTCATTTTGATATATTTACCGTCTCATGTCATGTTTTAGCTGACCTATTCATCTCGTCATATTATTAGAATGACATGGGATTCTTGTGTGTTTGTTTGGTTTTGCACCCAAAATTTCACAAGCTATGCAAAGATTTTTTACTATGGTTAATTTTTTCCACTTCATTTGGTTGGCTGAAAAACTTGGCATGATAGCCCTCAGAACTTTGTGCAAGTGTTACTACAACCATAGTTAGAAGATTAACTCAGATAAGTCACTGACTAAATCATTCTTCCATGCCTTCATCCATATTGGTGCACAGCTCGCTGGTGGAGGACAGTCAAAACAAAACTTACCTCTAACGTTACATCCATGCCAGAGTCAGGGACAATTCCTTTTTCCAAATGGGCCTTGCTTATATCTAGCAACTTATTCTCCAACTAAAAATAGCAACAAGTAACATATATGAGCATAAAGCTTTATGCGTGAAATATGACTTCTATTTATAATAACATTTATAGGGAACATGATTTGATAAAAAATGCACCTCAACTGCAGTAGCAATGTCTTCACCATTCACGGATAGAATAATATCACCCATCCTAACACCAAGTTTCTCAGCATTAGATTCTGCTGACACCTGCAGTTCAATGGAAATAAATAAGCCCTTATTCATAACAATGAAAACAAATGTAAGAAAAATGAAAAAAATATGGTTCTACTTATGGATGGACAATCAATACTTCTTTGACGATAAGACCACCATCAACATTATACTTCCGAGATATCTTCTCTTTACTGACAAGGTTTAAACATTTGATGCCAAAAAGCTTCATCCCAAGATGGATCCGAGGTACATGACTATACCAAACATTTATTAGATTCCAACCAGGCAAATAACAGCAAACATTTTCAACAAAGTGGTTAAAAGATACAAACGAAAGTGTGTATCAAACAGAACCAGATAATTTGATCTTAAATATATAAGCCTACAAAGTGTCTTGTGATTTAACCCCTCCCAACCCAATGAAAAACCCTTGTAAAACTTGTTCAAGTGATCTTTTACAAGGTTCTAGAGCTTGTTCAGTCAACCCAGGTGGTGACAAAATAGTTTCGTCCTAGCTTCGTGTTGAAGATGACCTGACATGGTCCCCTTTAATTTTGGTAAGAATAAAGAGTACAGATAGTCATATGTATGTTTTTATGTTTAGAATCTATAATGCATTACAAATTTCATCGGAAATGCTTGCATGTTTCTGAAACTGGCATTTCTCGTCACCAATTTCCCATCAAATGGTCATGGTCATGTAAGAAGATATATTCTGTTAGATTAATCAAAGGATCAGTGCGCTTCTACCGATGCATTATTTATTAGGTAAATGTAGGCACAAATTACATCAGACACTTGGATGTTTCCAAAAATAGGTATTGGTAGGTACTTCTCTACAACTAAAAAGAGCCGAAGGTCATCGTCTCCGGGCGGTTATCGCCCCCCTCCCGCGATCTTTGCTCCCGCCCCCGCACCCCTCGGTTGCGACCCCCCTTTCATGGTTAACGCGCCCA